>JADMIO011054726.1_pt1 | contig 78854 bp, 73 predicted proteins | sample 8958161 | NCBI WGS metagenome assembly JADMIO01 (sample SAMN16585339, study PRJNA669376) | soil metagenome | isolation source: Crop rotation soil | place: USA: Cullars Rotation, Alabama | collected 2011 | reverse complement strand
GCCGCGACTTCAAGTCACGTGAATTCCAAGCTTCGGATCCCACTGTGCTGGAAAGAACCCATTGCTAAAGCCCCATCGGCTAACGATACAACAAAAGTTTCTACTGATTCTGTACAAGTTTCGAGAGTAGCTCCTAAAAATGTTTACGTCAATTTCAGCTTCGATCGGGCAGGCAACATAATCGGTTATAAAAGTAATGGTGTCGATTTAAGCTATGTAAAAAAAGTATCGGCTGGAACCAATATTCTGAATGCACTGGGAGTGATCGCTGTAATAGCAGTAGTTGTGGGTATCGACGCCTATACTAACGGCGATGTTAGCTTTTAATCAACTTTCAGTATTTTTAAAGTACGATAAAGCGCCGGAAGGACATTGACCTACCTGGTTGATGATCGTTTCAGTATCGGCCGCTGATACATTGATCCACGGTTTCTGTTGCAGATTGAACACAGCAGGAAGTCCATTAACACACCTTGCAGAATGGGCGCACAGATGAGGCTGCCAAACCACTGTTATTTCACCATTGTCATATTTCTTGATATTGTCTTCCATAACAGCTAAATTACAGCATTAACTGATTTAAGCCAAAAGCCGATATGCCCCGATTTTCCGTTGATCCTGATATCTCCATTGCTAAAACCCTCAATACAGATTTTTATACCAGCCAGGAAGTATTTGAACAGTGCCGTGAAAAAATATTTGCAACCTCGTGGCAGTTTATAGGCAATGATGCATTGGTAAAAGAATCTGGGGAAATCTATCCTTTTACTTTGTTACCTGATTATCTCGACGAACCCCTTGTACTGACAAAAGATAAAGCAGGTGAATTGAACCTGTTGTCGAATGTGTGCACCCACAGGGGGAATATAGTAGCTGAGAAAGCATGCAAGCAGGCGAACCTAAGGTGCAGGTACCATGGCCGCCTATTCAATTTGGATGGTAAATTTGCCTCAATGCCTGAGTTTAAGGAAGTGAAGAATTTCCCTTCCAAGGATGATGATCTGCCTAAATTAAATCTGTTCAAATGGAGCCAGTGGTTATTTACTTCTGTTAATCCAATTTACGATCACAGCCTGTTTTTCCGTGATATGATAGAACGGGTAAAATGGATGCCACTGGATGACTTTAAATTTTATCCCGAGCTATACCGAACCTTTCATGTAAAAGCCAATTGGGCGTTGTATTGCGAGAATTATCTGGAGGGCTTTCATATACCATTTGTACATGCCGGATTAAATGCGGTGATTGATTTCGGAGAATACGCTACTGAATTATATTTCCCTTATTCCAGTTTGCAGTTAGGTCTTTCAAAAACAAATAAAGACTGCTTTGATTTGCCTGCTGACTCTCCAGATTATGGGAAAAACGTAGCTGCTTATTATTTCTGGGTATTCCCGAATATGATGTTTAATTTTTATCCATGGGGATTGTCTGTTAATGTTGTCGAACCTGTTTCCGTTGGTGAATGCCGGGTGCGGTTCTTATCCTATGTATGGGATGAAAACAAACTCGACAAAGGTGCCGGATCGGGATTAGATAAAGTAGAGCAGGAGGACGAAGAAATAGTAGAAAATGTGCAGCGCGGTGTACGATCCAGATTCTACAAGCATGGGCGATATTCAGTAACACGTGAGCAGGGTACACATCATTTCCATCGCATTTTAGCCGAATTCATCAACAAATAGCTTATGGCACAACTCGAGCGCAAATTAGGATTATGGGCCTCCGTATCCATTGTGATAGGGTCTGTGATCGGCAGCAGTATATTCATGAAGCCTGCTACAATGGCAGCGCAGTTGGGTTCTCCTTTGTTGCTGCTGTTAGTTTGGATTGTAGCGGGTGTGGTTTCACTTTTCGGGGGGATGATCAATGCTGAAGTGGGCTGTATGATTCCTGAGTCAGGCGGTCAATATGCCTACTTCAGGCAGATGTACAATAACTTTTTTGCTTACCTTTTTGGGTGGGCGTGTTTTATCGTAATCAACACGGCTTCTATATCAGGCATTGCATTCGTGTTTGCCGAGTACTTGCAATACTTTATTAAACTACCAAGGTTTTCTCCGTCGGTTGAACAGTCTGTGCCATTAGTCATTCCGTTTATAGGTAAATTTTATCTGCTAGAGAACATTGGTGTAAAAGCGATAGCAGTTCTGATAATCATTGTGTTAACCTGGATCAATATAAGAAGCTTGAAAGCGGGTGGAGCGATCCAGGTATTCTTTTCTGTATTAAAGGTGGCCGCACTTATTTTCCTGGTAGTAACTATTTTCTTTTCCGGTAAAGGCAGCCTGCTCAATTTGAGACAAGATTCTTTAACGTTCGATCACTCATTATGGAAAGTTATTCCAGCTTTTATTGCCGCCACAACCGGGGCGTTGGCCGCCTATGATGGCTGGAATAATCTCGGTTTTATATCGGGGGAGATTAAAGATCCGCAAAAGAATATACCACGTGGACTGATTTTGGGTTTAATCACCTGTATCATTATTTATGCTCTTACCAACGAAGCTTACTTGTACATGTTACCAGTGGACACAATGAAGAATTCATCGTTGGTTGCGTCTGATGCACTGTATAAGGTGATGGGCGTAGCTGGTGGAGGCTTTGTGGCACTGATGGTGGTGTTATCTACAGCAGGGGCAACAAATGGTAATATTTTACCGTCTTCAAGGGTGATCTATGCTATGGGTGAGGAAAAGAATTTCTTTTCTTTTACGGGTAAGGTAAACTCAAAATATCACACGCCCGCTAATGCTTTGTTACTGCAATGTATATGGGCAGTTCTGCTGGTATTCATTGGATCGTTTGATATGCTGATGGATATGTTCGTCTTTATCTCGTGGATATTTTATGGATTTGCCGCTTACGGTATTTTTATTCTGCGCCGAAAAATGCCCGATGTGCACCGGCCCTTCAAGCTGAAAGGTTATCCATATCTACCGATAATCTTTATTTTCTTTTCTACGCTGTATGTGGTTATCACCTTATATAACGATATTAATAACTACATAGAAGGCAAAAGCCCAATCATCAATTCGGTATTTGGTCTGGCCCTGACTGCCATTGGAATTCCATTATACTGGTTTTTCAAAAAGAAGCTGGCCACAAACGAAGTTATATCGCAGGATTGACTTAATTTTGCACTATGAAGGTAAATGTGCTGGCATTTGGCATAGCAAAAGATATTTTTGGCGGTTCATTTGTTGAGGTGGAATTGCCGGAAAACGGCACTACTCAAAGCTTAAAAGAATCATTGGAAGACCGGTATCCACGACTGAAGCATCTTGTATCCTATATGGTGGCCGTGAATAACGAATATTCGTCAGATGAAACTTTGTTAACAACGAGGGATGAAATTGCCATCATCCCGCCGGTAAGTGGTGGTTGACCGTTAATTTTAATGATTTTAGATTTCCTGATTGAACATTCAAATAGAAATATCGAGCCAACCGTTAAACATCCAATCCTGTATTGATTGGGTGATGACACCACAATCTGGCGGGATAGATGTATTTATTGGTACTGTGCGTGATGCTACCAAAGGCAAAACGGTGGTACGGCTTGAGTTTGAAGCTTACGAACCTATGGCTATCAAAGAGATGCAAAAAATAGCCGACGAAGCATTCGTAAAATGGCCTATTCAAAAATTGCTGATCCATCATCGTACAGGGGTATTGGAAGTAGGTGAAGTCCCCGTTGTTATTGCAGTTTCTTGTGCACACCGCGATGCAGCTTTTGAGGCTTGTCGTTATGTAATTGACACGCTGAAACAAACGGTACCTATCTGGAAGAAGGAGATATTTGAGGACGGAGAGGTTTGGGTAGCGGCACACCCGTGACACGATTTCTGGATTTTGAAGATTAATTAGGATCATCCTGTCGATCCTTAAATCATATAATCGTGTTCAGACAAATGCGTCCAGTCCGCCATCTAGTGAAAACACCTTTGCATCAGGATATTTTTGTTTAATTACCTTTACGGCATCGGCGCTTCTTTTTCCTGTAGCGCAATAAAATACTTTTTCCCCGCTTCCTTCAAAATAATCCAGGTGATCTTCTATTTCGATCAAAGGGATATGTTTTCCGCCAATATCATATTCATCTCTTTCACGTTCGGTGCGTACATCTATCAACTCAAATCGATTTTCTTCAAGGCCTCTCTTTAGTTCTGCTGCAGAAATCAATGGGATTACTTCTGTCGGTTTTAGTTGTTGGATACTTACTTTACTCACCGAACCAATTTTTATGATACGGCTTTGTAGAGTTTGGGCATCCAGCATTAGTATTTTCCCGGCCAATAATTCTCCTGTTTTGGTGATATATTTGATCACCTCGTTTGCCTGCATACAACCAATTATACCTGCCAGAGTAGGTATAACACCACCGTCTGCACAATTGGGAACTTGTGTAGCATCGACTTCCGGAAATAGGTCGCGATAGTTAGGGGAGAAGGTACTGTCAGCATTCTTTATGTTCCAAACAGCTACATGGCCTTCAAACTGGTAAATAGCGCCATAAACCATTGGCTTCCCCGATAGAACGGCCGCGTCATTTAACAAATAACGGGTTTCGAAATTGTCGGTTCCGTCTACGACGATATCGTAACGTTGCAGAAGGTCCATTACGTTCTCAGACGTGATTTTAACCTGATGTGGTACAAGTTTAATCCCTGGATTTTGTTTCTGAAGACGTTCGCAGGCAATTAAAGCTTTACTCAATCCCGCGTCCTGTGGCGTGTATAAAATCTGGCGATGCAAATTGCTGATCGAAATGGTGTCAAAATCTGCAATGCCTAATCTACCGACACCTGCGGCGGCCAGGTACTGTGCTGTAGGACAACCCAGTCCTCCTGCACCAACAATCAGCACTTTTGCTTGCTGTAGAAGCCTTTGTGCTGATTCACTAAAACCGGGCAACGCGATCTGGCAACTATATCTTGCAAAATCTTCAGGCATCAGCGCTTGCGATCTTTTGATGGATAGTCTGTTTTACTTTTTCAAGATCATCCGGGGTATTAACGTTGGTCAAGGCATCGGTATTTGGTGCCTGTAGCAAGTGAACATCACTATTGATGAGTACTTTACGCGGACAAGAGTATCCCTGTGATAAGAACGATAGCAACACCGGATAGCTTTTAGGCTCCCAGATGGTTATCAGTGGTTCCGGAAATTCATTGTCAGGGCTATTATAGGCCGTCGCGATAGCTGATACTTTTCGTTTTTCTATTAGGAATTTAAAGGTATCTGTTTCCAGCAACGGCATATCGCAGGCTACTACCAACCAGCCTCTATCCGGTTGTTCTCTAAATGCAGAAAGAATTGCTCCATACGGACCTAATCCTGTAAATGTATCTTCCAAAACCGGGTAAGCCGGATTGATCTGCTGCTTCTGGTCGGCACGACAGGATATGAAAACATCTTTACATAATGGTTTCAGCATATCAGCCACATGATAACGCTGCTCCTTACCAAACCAACTTACAGCGCCTTTGTCATATCCCATACGCACGCTTTTACCCCCGGCTAGCACTAGACCGTTCAGCAGAGGCTTTGATTGCAATATTTTGTTCTCAAAAAAGGTGATGATCTTATCCGATTCATCTAACCGGCACATCGGTATATTCTGCCAGTTTGGAATCGATTCTTTGATGAAATCGAACACATCATTAGCGCTTTCTGCAAGCAATATCAATTCAACATTGGTCAGCTGGGCCAATCGTTTTTGCAATGAGGCAGCTTTTATATTATAAATAATTACTACCTGCGATTTTGCCTGCTGATGATTACCATTGACTAATACCAGATCAGCTTCTGAAAATTGTTGTCTTAACCGGAATGGGGTAGATGTGGTATTATAATTGAATTGCTGATAATTGATCTGATCAGTATACTCCAGCAGGGCATCGTTGGCCAATCGCCCTGGCGCTAACGTCATCTCATCGTTATGAGAAGTATCTGCGTAGGCACATTTGTATTTCGACGATAATGCACCAATTACAGAATCAGCCAGGGCCTTGATTACCACACAGGGCGCACCAACTATGGCCCACTCATTTCTTGCATAGTTGCCGATGGCCGGTCTGACCAAATCCGTATGTTTTTTATGTTCTTTTGAAGTCACGTTTACCTCCTGTCTTTTCCATCAGTTTGGTTTCTTTTATCACGATATCATGGCTCAAGGCCTTGCACATATCATATACGGTTAGCGCTGCTATTGATGCTCCAACCAGCGCTTCCATTTCGACACCGGTCTTAGCTGTAATAGTCGCAGTGCAATCGATGACCAATTCCTGTTCTTCATTCAGATGAATATTGATGCTGCAATTATCCAATCCCAGCGGATGGCACAATGGAATCAAATCCCCGGTTTTTTTTGCAGCCATTATTCCGGCTATTATTGCCGTTTGAAATACCGAGCCTTTTTTAGTTTGAATATCACCATTGGTTAATTGTTCCAGCACTTCGGCAGGCAGTGAAACTATACTTCTCGCAACAGCAGTCCTGCGAGAAACTTCCTTCCCGCCAACATCAACCATATTGGGTTGCCCACGCTCATCTAAATGCGAAAAAGTCATACTATAAACTGTTTAAATGGCCAAATACGAAACACTTCGTCCTGCTTAAATTCATCTCTTCCTTTCGGCAATTCAACAAAGGCGTCTGTATCTGCTAAGTTAGCAAAATCACCTGAGCCGTTACCTTCAATTGCTTCGGCTATTATTTGTCCTTTGTCGGAAAAACGCAATTTTACTTGTAAGAAGTATTGAAGGTCGGGTTTAAAAGTAAAATCATGTCCTAAAACACAATAAATCGATTGCCGATTTTCTAGACCCTGACTGGCATTAAACCAAGGCAAAAAATACCGGTGTAAACACATAAAAGTAGCCACGGGATTTCCCGGAAAAGCAAATACCAGCACACCATTATCATGCTTGCCAAACCAAAATGGCTTGCCCGGGCGCTGGCTTACTTTATGAAAAATAGCTTTAACAACGATCTCATCCAAAGCTTTGGGTATGTAATCAAACTTGCCCATACTGATACCGCCGGTCATTAATATTACATCATATTTGGCGATACAATAGTTTAGTTTTTCTTTTGTAATGTCCGGGTTGTCAGGTATATGCAACAAATCTGCGTCCAAATTATATTGACGCAAAACTGCTTTTATAGTATAACTATTAGATTTCCTGATTTGAATAGGCGAGGGCTGCTCATCAACATTCACCAGTTCGTCTCCCGATGATATTACTACTACTCGAGGTAGTTTTTTTACCAATAACTCAGTTTTGCCAACCGAAGCGGCAACGTTGATGAGAGCAGGTGTAATCAATTGTTGTTTACCGGCAACAATATCACCCTGTTTTTTATCGGCTCCTTTTAAATGCAGGTTCTGACCTTTTTGAGCAACAGGATTGGTGATCGTAGCAATACTATCTTTAATATCAATATGTTCATATGGGATTATGGTATCCACCGAAGCAGGCAACGAGGCCCCGGTCATGATCTCAATACATTCATCGCGATGATCTATATCGATAGGATTATCTCCCGCAGCCTGTGTGGCCTTTATTTTGAATGATTGCACTCCTTGCTCAATAGCAGCATAGCACACAGCAATTCCATCCATCGTTACCCGGTTGAATGGCGGGAGGTCGCGATCTGCTTGGATATCTTCGGCAAGCGTTCGACCTAAAGCATCTTCAAAAGGGATGGTTTCTATACCAAAATCTTTTGCTTCGGCCAATATTAATTTTTCTGCTTGCTCAACCGTTACCATACCTTATCCTCCGATTGTTGCCATTGATTCATGAGCGGGAATATCGTTACTACGATTTTGCTCAGCTTCCCAGCCATCTTTTGGCCGATGAGAAAAGGCGTTTACTAAAGCCTTTTCTAAATCAGAATCAGTGGCTCCGCTGCGGATCATATCTTTAATGTTCATTACCCCGGCATCGTATAAACAGGTTTTCAACTCACCCTCAGGAGTGATTCGAATCCTGTTACAAGTTCCACAAAAAGTGCGTGAATAGGCTGCGATAACGCCAATATTTCCTTTATGACCAGGGATTTGGTAATTATACGATGTTGAATAAGGTGGGTCGGTTAGCTTAGTAATATCCGGATATTTCTGCCTGATCTCATCCAGAATCCGCACATAATCCCATTGCAGACCTGTGTAGATATGCCCATCGCCATTAAATGGCATTTCCTCGATAAAACGGACACTTACGGGTAAATCTTTGGCTAATTCAACCAACGAAATGATGTCTTGTGTATTCTTACCGTCCATTACCACTGCGTTGATCTTTACTTCTATATCTTGCTTTAGTAGTTGCTCAAAGGTTTCCATCACACTGGCAAACTCATCACGCTTTGTAATGGCGAAGAAACGGTTGGCGTCCAGTGTATCCAAACTGAGGTTTACTGACCTAACGCCGATTTTCTTCAATTCGGGTATAAATGGGGCAGTTAAAACACCGTTGGTAGTAATGGTCAGTTCATTCAATCCCTGCAATTCAGAAAGAGCGGTGAGTAACTGCATGATATCCTTCCTTACAAAAGGCTCGCCGCCGGTTATGCGTATCTTTTCAATACCCATTTTTACCAGCAGACGGCATACGGTAAGCATTTCCTCGTAAGTCAGTAATTCGCTGCGCGACAGCCATTTCAACCCATCCTCGGGCATGCAATAAAAACAACGCAGGTTGCACCTGTCGGTTACAGCCAGTCGAAGGTAATTGATTTTTCTGCCGTGATTATCTGTCAGCACTATCTTAACATTATGAACTGTAAATGTAAATATTTCAACTAAGCTGAATGTTTTTCAAATGTCGTTTTATTGCATAAAAAAATCCTGTTGACTAACATCAACAGGATTTTGTAGAGACGCAATACGTTGCATCTTTATTTAGCCTTGAATTTATAAAGCGATTGTGTTTTGTAAGTCTGACCCGGTTTTAATACTGTCGACGGGAATTGCGGCTGATTTGGTGAATCAGGATAGTGCTGTGTTTCCATAGCGAAGGCTGTACGGTAATCGTCCTTCTCGCCATATTTCATCGTGTTTTTCGCCTGCATAAAGTTGCCGCTGTAAAATTGCATAGCAGGCTCTTCGGTATAAATCTCCATCACTATGCCTGTTTTATCACCTTTAACAATAGCAATAGGATCAGTCATGGTGTGTTTATTCAGTACGAAATTATGATCATACCCTTTGCCGTTTTTCAATTGTTCATTTGCATCATTAATGCGTGTACCAATAGTAGTTGCTGTAGTAAAGTCAAACGGCGTGCCTTTTACCTGTTCAACTTTTCCCGTCGGGATCAAAGTTGAATCTACAGGCGTGTAGTTGTCTGCTTTGAACTGAACTAAATGGTTCAATATAGTTCCGCTGCCTTCGCCGTTAAGGTTGAAATAAGCATGGTTGGTCAGGTTGACAACAGTTGTTTTGTCCGTTGTAGCTTCATATTCACATTTAAAACCGTTGTCATCAGTCAATGAGTAGGTTACTTTTATCTTTAAATTGCCGGGGAAACCTTCTTCCATATCTTTTGAAAGGTAGGTTAGTTCGAGGGTTTGATCGTTTACTTTTTTAGCATCCCAAACCACATCCTGGTAACCTTTTTTACCGCCGTGTAGGGTGTTGGGTGCATTATTGGTTGCCAAAGTATATTGTTTGCCTTCAAGCGTAAAATGTCCTTTTGCAATACGGTTGCCATATCTGCCGATGGTAGCGCCGTAATAGCGTTCGGTCGATTTTATATAATCATCCACACTGCTCATGCCTACCGAAACATCAATCATTTTGCCTGCGCTGTCTGGAACAAGAAGGGCAACTAAACGACCACCAAAGTTGGTAATAGCGGCTTCCATGCCATTTTTGTTTTTCAAAACAAATAAATGTGTTTGTTTGCCGTCAATTGTTTTTTCAAAGGCCGAATCAGCCGGGAGTTTTCCGTAAGTAATAGTGTCTTTCATAGTTGTGGATGTCTCTTTTTTAGTGGCTGATTGCTTGCAGGCCCCCATCAAAACCACGCAAGCTGATAACAGTCCCAAAGATAAATTGCTTAATTTCATAATCCGGTTGTTATAATAGTTTTTTACTGTTTATTGTTTAATTTTTTAATCAGATCAGCCTCTTCCGGCTTATAAGGCGTTCCATCTTTTCTGAAAACATCATGAAACCATAGTTTTGGTTCGTCACCATTTGGCATAGGTGTATCCCATGCATAAATGGTATTGGTTTTTCCGGATACTAACCCCCAGTTGATAGCACCCACATTTTCTTTCTTCAGCATAGGCATGCTATTCTCAAATGTGCTTCCACGCAGGCGGGCCATGTACTCGGTACAAATAACTGGCTTACCAAATGATTTCAGGATTTGCACCACACGCTGATGTTTTTCGGGTTCTTCATAATCATGATAAGTGATCACATCTGAATGTGCTAATTGAAATTTATTGAGATGCTCCAAATTCCAATCCCACATTCCTGAGCTTACCGGCTGATCGGGGTTTACCGTTTTAGCCCATGTAAATATTTTAGAAAGCAGATCAAGTGAAGCATCACCTTTATTGCTGTTTCCGGGTTCATTAAATAAATCCCACAGAAGTATACGTTTGTCATGTTTAAATGTAGTCAAAACATCGGTCACATATTTTTGAAGCAAAGGCAGTTCTTCTGCATTTTTCAGGCGATTTCCGGGATCTTGTATCCAGCCTGAGTTATGTATGCCTGGTTTAGGCTCCGGTTGTTTGCCAACCTTTGCTTCCGGGTTCCAGCAATCATCCAGGAACACGAATATGGTTTGGATATGGTGCTTGTCAGCAATAGCCAGGTATTGGTTAACCCGGTTTTTAAAACCATTAGGATCTTGTTGCCAGGCCATGCTATGCAGAAACACACGCATCGCATTAAAACCAATTCCCTCAGCATAACCCAATTCGCGATCGATAGTTTTTGGATCGAATGTATCAGCCTGCCACATTTCCAACTGGTTTATAGCTGTGCTTGGCGTAAAGTTGGCGCCGTCTATCCATTTGTGTTTTGCATACCAGGCATTGGCCTTTGCCGCCGACCAAACCGGAGCAGGTTGAGCTTTTTGTGCTTTTGCTCCCTGGAAGGACAAACCCATAAGCAGCAAAGCGAGTAATTGTATATAATTTTTCTTCATAATTTATTGGTTCTAATTGGTACCTGAAGGTACGGGTATATCAACGCCTTCTTTCATCGGTATTCCGAAATTAGGGCTGCCATCCTTATTCCAGGTAAATTTTTGAGCCCTCGGCGAACGGTCTTTGCCGCATCCTAAACCGGGGCTGGAATTAGCATGATATAAAATCCAATCTTCCTTACCATCTGGCGACTTAAAAAATGAATTATGACCGGGTGCATAAACACTATTCTCCGGTGATTGCTTAAATACTGGATGATCTGATTTGACCCAGGAATTTGGGTCGAGCAGATCTTTATCTTCTGATGTAGTTAACATTCCAAGTGCATAATAATCGGTCCAGCAACCACTGGCAGAGTATACCAGGAATAGTTTTCCATTATGCTTTAGTATTTCCGGACCTTCATTTACGTTCACATGAGGCGGGTTGGAACTGTCGTGCAAATCTCCATACTTTTCCCAGTCGTAAGTCGGGCTTGATATTTTAACCCGCTGACTGCTTATTGTCCAGGGATTATTCATTTTGGCGATGTAAATATTCTGCTGCCCGTTTTCATCACCTTCCCAACCAGCCCAGATCATGTATAACTGGCCTTTGTTTTCAAATACGGAAACATCGATAGCCCATTTATCGGTAGCATCATTGACTTTCCCTTTTAATGTCCAGTCACCTTTTAAAGGATCTGCGGAAGAATTTTCAAGCACGTATATCCGATGGTGATCGTTTTTACCGTCATCGGCAGCAAAATACATATACCATTTATGGTTGATGTAGTGTAACTCGGGAGCCCAAAGTTCGTGAGAATACGGTGTATTTGGCGGAGGAGTCCAGATTGTTTTCTGTTCTGCGTTTTTTAGATCGGTGATATTTTTTGTTTTCCATAATACCAGGCTGTTCTGCATCGAATTGGTGTAATAATAGTATTCACCAACTTGTATACACCACGGGTCGGCACCCGAAGGCAGCAGCGGGTTGGTAAATGTTTTAGATTGAGCGAATACCAATACCGGGAGAACACTTACCAGGAATAAAATAGAAAACGACTTAGTAAAAAACATTCTCATAAGCAGGCCGATCCTTGGTTGGAAATGCTAAATTGATAAAAAATGTAATAAATACAATTAATTTTAATTCAATTTATCTTTCAAGCTGTTTCTGATGCTCTATAACCCAGTGAAACTTGTGTTTTAATAGGGGCAAACTATCCAAATTAACTTGCTTTAGCTGTATTTGGAGCGAATCATTCAAATGTTTTCCGTGGAGAGACAACAGGCTATCCTTCAGATCATAAGTAAACAAATACTTATTACCCGTATCAGTTTTTCCTACCAGCTGAATTGTCCTTTTTGCAGAATCCGTGTTAATGACAAAATACTGCATATCATTATTCATTTGGACTACTGCAGCCTTACCGGGCAGAGAAACTACTAGCTTATTCCAACGAAATGTATCTGTGGTTAATGGCTTTAGTGTATCCTTATAGATGATAAAAGTCTGTACATCATAAACACCATACAGAGTAGGCTTTTTACCTATATAACCCAATTGTTTCGCCCTGGCTGAAAAAGTGTGCAGATCAAAAAAGATCACAATCACGATCAATACGCATTTGAGCACGTTAAATACGTTCTTCCTTTTAGTGTCAAAGCTGTAAAAACGTGAGGTTTCAATTGATGCAGCTTTACCTCTGAATAGAACATTAATAAGCGGCTTTGCATCCTGTGACAGTAAGAACAGGCTCATCACCATCAGCATGATCGATAGCAGCTTTACATTATCATCAAAGTAAAAGTTGAACGCCAGGATGTTGATCAATGCGCCTATAGCGATAAGATTCCCAAGCGTGTAAGTTCTTCTAAAAAAGAGTAATATTCCAATAATATATTCTGATATCCCTACAAAATAGTTGAACCCTGTGGAGTAACCCATAAAATTCCAGGCCAGTTCACGCGGTAGGGATTCGCCATATGTATGGAACAAAGTTATTGGTGTCAACTCAGGAAACTGCAGATGAATTACTTTTAGAGTAGCATAAGCAATCCACGTTATGCCCAGGTAATACCTGAGGCTAACGAAAAGTATCTCGCTAAGCTTATTGTAATTGGATGGTTTTTTGTCGACAAATAACCATATAACTGAACCGAGACAGGCAAAGACAATAGTAAATAAAACAACCAGGTAGTTAAAAGTAGTATCTGTTGAGGTGTGGACGGAATTTGATAAAGTATCAGGAAGGTGAAATAAAGCGCCGGACAGCCAGTTTACCAGATGATAAAACGGCTGGCGGGTAAATCTTTGTATATAATGAAAATAGGGGACAACATCATTTGGGTTGACCAGGATATAGAGCGTCAAAAAGATAAATGAAAACCGAAATCCCTGCTTTTTGGCGAGCGACCATTCATTTACAGAAATATTAGCTTCGGGCATTGATCGGTTGGATTGCTCGGAATAAATATAAAGAATACCCTCAATTACTGTGCACTAAAAGTCGAGGCCGCTCAGATCGACAACTGCTGAATCGCAAACGTAAGTAGGAACGATACCTGCGGCTGTGATGCGAGCCTCATAATCTTTTGCCAGTGTATTACCTGTTAACACCAAGACGGTATCTAAGCCAAACTTATTTCCACCTAAAATATCCGTATTTAAAGTATCACCAACCATCACAATATCGCTTTTGCTGATCTGGCGATATTCGCGTATTAAGTCATAAGCAAACATGAACATCTGTGAATCTGGCTTACCGAAGCGGATAAATTGCTTACCTACAACACTTTCTATCATCGCGGCGATACCACCAATAGCGATTGAGACATTAGAGGCCGAAAGGGGATAAGCACGATCGGTATTAGCTACAATAACAGGAATAGGCTTTTTCCTGATCAGGTTCACTGTTTTATTCAAATCCTGGCACCAGTCGAAGCCCTCATCATCCAGGAATATCAAAGCGCTCACTTTATCCATATTATGCTCATTCACCTCGCTCATAGGCAAGGTTTGCAAACCCGACCTTTCAATATAATGTGCGGAATTTGGCGTGCCCAAATAAGCCACAATTCCATCAGGTACTTTAAAATCAAGAAATTCTTTAGTAAGCATTCCTGATGAAACAATGCGATCGGCAGTAATAGCCTTTAAACCCATGCGATGATACGATTCAGCTAATTGTTGCGGACCGCGCGAAGCATCATTTGTAACGATGTAATATTCCTTTTTTTCCCTTTCGAGGTAGGCGAAAGTATTTTCAATTCCACTAACTAAACCTGAATAATTTTTAATAACTCCAAAGGCATCAAAAAATACGATCTTATATTTATCTACTATGGATTTAAAGTTATCTACTTTCTTCATTTATAATTTGTTAGTTATGTTATACTAAAGTTTTACTTTCTTCAAGATGTAAAGCCTGGATGATGTGTTCAGCATCAAAATCCCGGTCGACAGATGGCAGATAAATATCAAAAGCCTCAGCCTGCAGCTTTTTGGCATATTGCTCAATAAAGAAATATTTACCGTCTTTTATTACATAGTTCAGGATAAAAAAGCGATAAGCTTCTTTCAGGAAACGAATCTCATTTGCCGTCAACGGATTTACTTTGTGATATTCTTCCAGGAAGATCACAAAACGGTCTTCCATCAAGGTATTAATGCCATAACTGAATACTGTGCGATCGCCAACATCAGAAACTACACGGCTGAAGAAATAAAAGTCCAGCACACGGTAACTCATCCGGAACCAGTCATAATCCCAGCGGGAATAAAGTTCCAGATCTTTAGTGACTGAGAAATTGCCGATGTTCCAATCAATAAATACAGGGATGATCTCAAACGAGCTCATATTATATTTCGATCGGTTTTTGAGAAATAGTTCGCAATGATATTTCAGAAAATCAACCTGCATAGCCGAGCCGAATTGTCTTTCATTCTTCTCTAACTGCTGCTGCAGGGCATAAATATCGGTCCGAAGTGTTTTAGCTGATTTTGGCAGCACATTCTTGGCCCTTGAACAGGCCTTATGAAATTTACCAACCTGCTGACCGAGCTTGCGAATATGGTGTTCATCCAAGCGCCGCGGCATGCGTTCTGCAATACGGGTTGGGTTATAAAACACTACCCAGGCGTCTTCTTTCCCTTGTTTATGACGGTAGATATAAACCCGGTTATTCTTTAAAAGCGATTTAGACAATACGTTCTCAAAAGGATAAAGCAGGTTGTTGCATAAACTATGTATAATGCGGTGATCTTCTTTAAATAGTTCGTATTTGCCAAAGTGCGAAAGTTTAGCAATGATAATATCGTCATCCTCAAAGGTTATCTTAAACACATGGTTGGTTGAAACCATAGCGCTGATGTCCTCAATATCACGTATTTTTTTAGAAGCATCGTAGCCTTCCCAGGCTTTTTTTAGTATAAAATGGTAGTTCATTTAGATTATCTCAAAATATCTCTTCAATTCCCAATCGGTCACACTTTTTGCAAACTGTTTGCATTCCCATAAACGGGTTTTAGTAAAATGATCGACAAAGCCTTCGCCAAATAATTCATTGGCGATCTTTGAATCCGTCATGATATTCGCTGCATCCAGCAGATTGGAAGGTATTGTGCCATTTTTTGTATCCTGGTAACCATTGCCAACTGTTGCCGGAATATCCAAAGGCAATTTATTTTTCACACCATATAATCCCGACGCTAATGCCGCCGCCATAGCGAGGTAAGGATTCGTATCCGAACCTGGTATGCGCGTTTCCAACCTTGTATAAGCAGGAGAGGTGTTGATTACCCGGAACGCGGTCGTCCGGTTTTCGACTGCCCAGGTAATAGTTGTTGGCGCCCAGGCACCTTCAACCAATCGTTTGTAGCTATTGATGGTAGGCGCATACATCGGCAGGATATGTGGCAAACAATACAATTGGCCAGCCAGATAATGCTTGTGCAAGTCAGTCATTTTATTGACATCATCAGCATTGTAGAATAAGTTCTCTGTTTTGCCCTTATTCCATAAACTTTGATGAACATGGCCGCCACAACCTGGTAAGTTTTCATTCCATTTAGCCATAAAAGTTGCCATGATGCCATGCTTGTAAGCGATCTCTTTTACCGCAGTCTTTAATAAAACCGCTCTGTCGGCAGCTTCCAATACGTGATCGTGCAGGATAGCCGCTTCATATACGCCTGGGCCCGTTTCTGTATGCAGCCCTTCCAATGGAATACCGAATTGCATCAGCAGATTAAACAGGTCATAATAAAAGTCACTGTTTTCTGAAGTACGTAATATGGAATAGCCAAACATTCCCGGTGTTAAAGTCTCCAGGTTGGTGAAGCTTTTATCTTGTAAAGATTGCGGTGTTTCCCTGAAATTGAACCATTCAAACTCCTGCGCAAATTCAGGATGAAAACCAAGCGATTCGCATTCTTTCGTAATTCGTTTTAGTAAGCTTCTCGGGCATGCGGGCAAATCATTTCCATCTGCTTTGCTAAAATCAGCCAGGAAGAATGGAATATTATCCTGCCATGGAATGGTACGGAAAGTAGACAGATCAATACGGCAAAGCTGATCCGGATAACCTGTATGCCAGCCGGTAAGTTCAATATTGTTATTGCAAACGTCGCTGCTGTCCCACCCAAAAACCACATCACAAAAGCCATAACCCTTTTGCAGCCCGTCGGTGAATTTTTTATGATGAATCACTTTTCCGCGCAGCACGCCATCTACATCGGCAAAAGCGAACTTAACTTTGTCAATATTATTTTCTTTTAGATAAGATATGATTTGTTGTTCATCCATGAGTAGTGATACGAAAAAACTGGTGGCAAGTTAGGTATAAAATTAGTGAATTAGCGATTGAGTGAATTAGTGAATGGTTAATTGGCTAATATTTTATTTAGGAGTATTAAATTTGAAAATAATGAAAAGCGCGCTGTTATTTGTATATGGCACCTTGTTAAATCACAACAATGAATTTGCGGTTTATTTGAAGGAGCACAGTCACTTCTTTGCCAATGGTAAAGTAAAGGGAAAACTTTATGATATTGGTGACTATCCGGGTGCGGTCTTGGATGATGGTGATGACTATATCTATGGAGTTATTTTGCAGATTGATGACCCAGCAGTCGTCTTTTTAGAGCTAGATGATTATGAAGGTTATGGCGATGAACAACCGGAGCCTAATGAGTTTATCAGGATATTAGCTGATATTGAAACAGCATCAGAAATTGTTCATTGCTACACCTATGTTTATAATCTGCCGGTAGATGGCCTGGAAAAGATTGAAGGCGGCAGGTATTTGAAATAAAAAGCCCTACAGAAATGGATCTGCAGGGCTCAGTTTAAATTAATTAGGAGTTATTTATATCGCTGACTTTACAGTTTTAATGATACGTGCAGCTACTTTATATGGATCAGCAGCTGAGTTTGGACGACGATCTTCCAAATAACCACTCCAGCCTTTTTGTACAGTATACAGAGGGATACGGATAGAAGCGCCACGGTCAGATACGCCATAGCTGTAATCGTTAATTGAAGCAGTTTCGTGCTTGCCGGTTAAACGAAGGTGGTTATCAGCGCCATAAACTTCAATGTGTTCTTTAACAACCGGGCGGAAAGCTTCCAATACTTTAGTATAAGTGTCTTTGCTTGCTGCAGTTCTTAATAAAGTATTTGAGAAGTTAGCGTGCATACCAGAACCGTTCCAATCTAAAGCACCCAATGGTTTGCAATGCCAGTTGATAGAAACACCATAGCTTTCGCCAATTCTTTCTAATAAATAACGTGCAACCCAAATTTGGTCACCAGCTTCTTTAGCGCCTTTAGCGAAGATCTGGAATTCCCACTGACCGGCAGCAACTTCTGCGTTGATACCTTCAACATTCAAACCAGCTTCTAAACAAACATCTAAATGCTCTTCTACAATCTCTCTGCCATAAGCATTTTTAGCGCCAACTGAACAATAGTACGGACCTTGTGGAGCTGGATAACCATTGATAGGGAAGCCAAGAGGTTTATCAGTTTCTACATCCCACAAAAAGTATTCCTGCTCAAAACCAAACCAGAAATCATTATCATCATCTTCAATTAGAGCACGGCCATTAGACTCATGTGCTTTGCCGGTTGAATCAAGTACTTCGCACATTACAAGGTAAGCGTCTTTTCTTTGAGGATCAGGGCAAATGAAAACAGGTTTCAAGATACAATCAGAAGAACCGCCTGGTGCCTGCTCGGTTGAAGAACCATCAAAGCTCCAATTCGGGCAATCCTCTAATTTACCGCTAAAATTGCCTTCAATTTTTGTTTTACTACGAAGGCTTTGTGTTGGTTTATAGCCGTCAAGCCAGATGTACTCTAATTTTGCCATTGTTTAGTTGTTTTTTGAAAAGTTGGATCAAGTATTATTTTACTAACGTGAGTTTAAATTTCGAAGGCGAATTTAAATATTTTTTACAATTTTCATCATAATTGTTGTAAAAAATTAAAAATATTTTCAAAAACACTCATTTTGCTCGTCGAAATAGATAAAAAATCTATTCAAAAGTGCTTTTGTTAGAAATTGGGTGATTTTTTATTGTAAAAACGACGGAACGACCAGTTTTATGATATCAATTTGGAATTATAGGGCATTTTACGATGCTTTATTGATCGTTTTTAACAAAATGATAAAATTAAAGGTTGTTTAGCTTTGAAAATAATGAAAATGGCAATTTTTAGAATATTGTTATCATGTGGTTATATTTTCAATTAATTAAACATGCTGTTATAAAAATTTCTTAAAATTGCCCTGAAAATTTTTGACAGGCAATCTACCGGTCAATAATCAAATGTCTCTTCCATAAATTAATAGATTATTATGAAAATAACTGTTGTTGGTGCCGGGGCTGTGGGCGCCACTTGCGCAGATAATATCGCAAGAAAAGAGCTGGCCGAAGAATTAATTTTATTAGACATCCGCGAAGGCTTTGCAGAAGGTAAGGCAATCGATATGATGCAAACTTCAGCACTGCTTGGTTTTGATACCAAGATAAAAGGTGTAACTAATGATTATGCTGCTACTGCTGGTTCAGAAGTAGTAGTGATCACTTCGGGCTTGCCACGTAAACCGGGTATGACCCGCGAAGAATTGATCGGCACCAACGCCGGTATTGTAAAAAGTGTTACCGAAAGCATTTTAAAACACTCGCCAAATACAATTATAATAGTAGTATCTAACCCGATGGATACCATGAACTACCTTACCCTGAAAACTTCAGGCCTGGCTAAGAATAAAATATTAGGCATGGGTGGCGCGTTGGATTCATCACGTTTTAAATATTACCTGAGTCAGGAACTAGGTTGTTCACCTGCTGACCTGAATGCGGTAGTAATAGGTGGTCACGGTGATACAACCATGATCCCGTTGATCAAGCATGCTACCTGGAACAGTATTCCTGTAACTGAGTTCCTGAGCCAGGAGCAACAGGATAAAGTTGTTGCTGCTACAATGGTAGGTGGTGCTACGTTAACCAAACTGATCGGTACTTCGGCATGGTATGCACCAGGCGCTGGTACAGCTGCTATGGTTGAAAGCATTGTACGTGACGAGAAAAAACTGATTAGCTGCGGTGTTGCATTAGATGGCGAATACGGTCAGAAAGACATTTCGTTGGTTGTGCCTGTTGTTATAGGCAAAAGCGGTTGGGAGCAGATCGTTAACTTTAAATTGAGCGATACTGAACAGGCTGAGTTCAACAAGAGCGCTGACGCTGTGCGTAACATGAACCAGGTATTGGTTGACAGCAAGATCATATAATTATAAAATATTAGCGACGAGTTTGAAACCCATAGCTATTATTTTCGACAAGTTATCAAACGGCTTCTCTTAACCAGGGAGGCCGTTTTTATTTAAACTATTATTTACCTGTGCTGTTATCCTCTAAAAAGCTAAATTTAGCTTGACATTAACCCATTATGCCCAACGACTCAAGTACACGATTGCCGGTTATCAAAATAGTTGATAACGAAGAGTTTGCTATTAATGACGCACTTGCTATCGAAGAGCCATTAGAGATCCGCCTGGAGTATGGTGATGTTAGTCAACGCCAGATTCAAAATATCTCCGTCACCATGCGTACGCCCGGGAGTGATGCCGAGCTGGCGCTAGGCTTTTTATTTACTGAAGGCATTATTAGAAAACAAGAAGATATTGAATCGGCAGAGCATTGCTTTATCGCCTGTGCTGAGAATAAAGAAAACGTGATACAGGTAAGTTTAAAGGAAGGTGTTGAGCCTGTATTAAATAATACAGAGCGTAATTTCTATACCACCTCAAGCTGTGGGGTTTGCGGGAAGGCATCTATTAATTCGATCAAGACAGTAAGTACCTATAATAATAGTACTGTAGAAAATCAAATTAGTGCCGATATATTGTACCAGTTGCCTATTATTCTGCAAAAGCATCAGAAAGTATTTGCTGATACTGGCGGCTTGCATGCTTCAGCTTTATTTACTCTTGATGGTGAATTGTTATTGGTCAGAGAAGATGTGGGCAGGCATAATGCTTTAGATAAGCTGATTGGGGCTGCTTTGAATAAAAATCTGTTGCCTTTAGATCAATACATATTATTATTAAGCGGCAGGATAAGTTTTGAGCTGGTTCAAAAAGCAGCAATGGCAGGTATTTCTATTATTGCTGCAGTAGGTGCGCCGTCAAGTCTGGCGGTGCAATTGGCAGAAGAATTTAATATAACATTGGTTGGTTTCCTGCGTGATCAGCGGTTTAATATTTACACTCAACCTAAACGCATTTTATTATCAAAATATGAAGATTCGTATTAAGAGCAATTCATTACGTTACCGGCTTACAAAGAGCGACATGTACAGATTGGCGCATGAAGGTTATTTGGAAGATAAAACCAATTTCGGAAAACGGGAATTGGTTTATGTAATCCAAAAAACCAATGAAAATGAATTGTCTGCATTTTTTGATGATAATGTGATCTGCCTGCAAATACCAGTCAATATGATAGAAGAATTGGATAAAACGGATAAGGTAGGATTTGAAGGTAAACAAGGTGACCTGCTATTATTAGTAGAAAAAGACTTCACCTGCCTTGATAATGTTGTGGAAGATCAGAGTGATAACTATCCCAATCCTTTAGCTGAGAAATTGAAATGAATAAGAAAGTTGAACAGCCGTCAGCCGAAAACCCTGAAAAATTATTAGATCTTGAGTTAACTGAGCCTAAAGAATGGGCTGCGGGCATGCCGGCGGTATACGAGGCTGTTAAAGATCTTGTTCACGAAACCGGTTTGCTGAGAGGAATGGGTGCATCCTTAAAAATGAACCAGAAAGGTGGTTTTGATTGCTCGAGTTGTGCCTGGCCAGATCCGGATGATGATCGCTCTCCTATAGCTGAGTATTGTGAGAATGGTGCAAAGGCATTAGCCGAAGAAGCTACCACAAAAAAGTTAACAGGCGAATTCTTTGCTCAAAACTCAGTTGCCGAATTAGCTAAGCTTAACGACTATGAAATAGGAAAGAAAGGCAGGGTTGCCCAGCCGGTCTATCTGCCTGCCGGGGCAACGCATTACCAGGTTATCAGTTGGGAAGATGCCTTTAAAAAGATAGCGAGTAAATTGAATAGTCTCGCATCACCGAATGAAGCCGCTTTTTATACTTCAGGCCGAACCAGCAATGAGGCATCTTTTATGTACCAGTTATTTGTACGGGAGTACGGCACTAATAATATGCCGGATTGCTCTAATATGTGTCACGAATCCAGCGGGACGGCGCTGACAGAAGTAATTGGTATTGGTAAAGGCACGGTCACCTTAAATGATTTTTACAAAACTGATGTGATCATAATCATGGGGCAAAATCCGGGAACCAATCACCCGAGGATGCTGACTGCGCTTGAAAAAGCTAAACACAATGGCGCAAAAATTATTGCTATTAACCCATTGCATGAGGCCGGATTAACAGCATTTAAAGACCCACAGAGGGTAAAAGGGGTTTTAGGTATAAGTACAAAGCTGGCAGACCTGTACTTGCAGGTAAAAATAAATGGTGACATCGCTTTATTAAAAGCAATTGAAAAATTGTTGTTGGATGCCGAAAAAGAGACTCCCGGAAAAGTATTCGACCATGATTTTATTAAAGAGAGCACAGTCGGTTATGATGAATTGATTCAACACCTGGAGAAACAGGACCCAGAACAACTGGCCAAACAATCGGGTGTGCCCATAGAAGCTGTAAGAGAGGCCGCCGAAATGCTGCGGAACAAAAGCCGCATCATTATTTGCTGGGCCATGGGGATTACACAGCATGTAAATGGTGTTGACACAATAAAGGAAATAGCTAATCTGACTTTACTAAAAGGTGCTATTGGTAAACCCGGAGCAGGGTTATGCCCGGTTCGCGGACACAGTAATGTACAAGGCAACCGCACGATGTTGATTTGGGAAAAGCTAAAAGGTGAGACTGCGAAAAAACTGAAAGAAGTGTTCGGATTTGATCCGCCTAAAGAAAATGGGCTTGACGTTGTAGAATCAATAAAAGCCATGCATGAGGGGAAACTGAAAGTTCTTTTTGCGATGGGCGGCAATTTTCTTTCGGCTACCCCGGACACTAATTATACGGCCAGTGGTATCCGTAAACTGGATATGACGGTACATGTATCTACCAAATTAAACCGCAGTCACCTAGTGCACGGTAAAGAGGCCTTAATCCTGCCTTGCTATTCGCGGAGTGATAAGGATATCATCAACGGTGTTGAGCAGATCGTTAGCTGTGAAAACTCGATGGGGGTAATACAGTCTTCAAAAGGTGTACTTAAACCTATATCAGATCAGTTCCTGAGTGAAACACAAATAGTTTGTAGGCTGGCTAAGGTAACTATAGGCAACAGAACCAAAGTAGATTGGGGCAAATACGAAACGAACTACGACCATGTACGTGACCTGATTGCGAAAGTTATTCCCGGCTGTGAAGATTATAATCAAAAGATTCGCAAGCCAGGAGGGTTTTATCTACCTAACGGTCCCCGTGAAGGAAAATTTAAGACTGAAAAACATGGAGACAAGGCAGCCTTTTCAGTTGTAGAAGTGCCCGAAGAAAAGCTTGAACCTGATGATTATATCATGATGTCTATCCGCAGCCACGATCAGTTTAATACCACTATTTATGGGTTGGAAGATCGTTATCGTGGTATTCATAACGAACGCCGGGTGATTTTTATGAACCCGAAAGACATTGCTTTGGGGGGCTTCCAGTCAGGTGAGAAGGTAGACCTTTTTAACTATGGGGGTGGAGTGGCTCGTGTGGCCCGTTTATTTGTTATCGTACCCTATAATATACCGGAACGAAATACGGCTACTTATTATCCTGAAACCAATGTATTGGTGCCAATCGATAGCGTTGCCGTAGGAAGTAATACACCTGTTTCCAAACGGGTAATTATCAAGATCAGAAAGCACGCCGAATAAATTATTTCTGCACTTAAAATTTATATTGCTAATATTTTTAGTAATTTTGATTTTATGGATGCAGAGAGGATAACCGAGAAATTGAATATTCTGGCGGATGCCGCAAAGTATGATGTATCATGCGCTTCGAGCGGCAGTAAGCGTAAAAACGATAATAAAGGCCTTGGCAATGCCAGTAATGGAATTTGCCATAGTTACACCGAGGATGGACGCTGTGTGTCCTTACTGAAAATACTGCTGACCAATCACTGTATTTATGACTGCGCTTACTGTGTGTCGCGCAAAAGCAATGATATTAAACGCGCTGGTTTTACAGTTCAGGAAGTTGTTGATCTGACCATTAATTTTTATCGCCGCAATTATATCGAAGGGCTTTTCCTGAGCTCCGGTATATTTAAGGACGCTGACCACACTATGGAGCGGCTGGTTCGAGTTGCCAAAAAACTGCGTACGGAACATAATTTCAATGGATATATTCATCTCAAATCTATTCCCGGTGCAAGCGATGAATTGATGCGCGAGGCGGGCTTGTACGCCGATCGATTAAGCATCAACCTGGAAATGCCTACCGAACGTGGTCTCAAGTTATTAGCACCGGATAAGAATCGCCAGGATATGATCCAGCCGATGGGTTTTCTGAAACAGGAGATCATCCAGAATACCGAGGAAAAGAAACTATTTAAAAAGGCACCAATATTTGCACCTGCCGGACAAAGCACCCAAATGATTGTGGGTGCTACCGCTGAAAACGATAAAGAAGTGCTGACCTCGGCCAATTACTTCTATAAAAATTTCAACCTTAAAAGAGTTTATTATTCAGGTTATGTACCTGTGCTAGCTGATACCCGATTGCCAGGATTAAACACCGCAGTGCCCATGATCCGCGAGAATAGGCTTTATCAAGCTGATTGGTTAATGCGTTTTTATGGTTTCAAGGTAAATGAAATCGTTAATGATCAAAATCCAATTCTCGACCTGGATATCGACCCAAAACTAAGCTGGGCTTTACGCAATCAGCAGGTATTTCCAATCGACATAAACAAAGCCGATTTACAGCTGATCTTACGCGTGCCGGGCATTGGCATTCAATCTGCGCAAAAAATAGTGAGTGCTCGTCAGTTCCGAAAATTGAATTGGGTCAACATAAAGGCTTTAGGTGTAGCTATCAATCGGGCTAAATATTTTATCACCTGCAACAGCAATATTTTCGAAAAACGCGACCTGACGGGAACCGCCATCAAACAATTTATACTAGCCGAATCGCAAAGCAAATACCTCAAAAAGATCCAGCCGCAATTAAGCTTGTTCTGATATGACTACTATCATATATGACGGCACATTTGAAGGTTTGCTCACTGTGGTATTTGAAATATATGAGCGTAAGCTACAGCAAGTAAAACTTCATAAAGAAGAATGGCGCGACGGTGCATTGTTTGAAACGGTATTAACAGTAATTACTGATCAAACAAAAGCTACGCGCGTATTGAAAGGTCTGAAAGAACGGTTGTCGCCCGAAGGATTAAAACGGCTATACAATACTCATATGGCAGAAATGACCGATAGTGATAAAATACTGCTAGGATATATTCGCCACGTTTTTGATAGTGAAATAAATGTAGAGGAGGACTACGGTAATAAATATGTATTGCGTCTATCAGAATTGGCAAAGATGATAGGCAGGGAGCGGCATCGGATGGAGGCATTTATCCGGTTTCAGAAATTGAGTGACGGAACATTTTATGCCGCCATCGAACCTGATTTTAATGTATTGCCTTTATTAATCAAACATTTCCGCGACCGGTATGCAGATCAGAAGTGGCTCATCTATGACTTGAAAAGAAAGTATGGAATTTATTATGACCTGGACAAGGTAGAATATATGGAGGTAGAATTTTCTACTGATGGTGATAAAAGCAAATTGCCGGAAATTTACTTTGGAGACGAACAGCTTTACCAGCATCTGTGGAAGAACTATTTCAACAGCGTAAACATACCTTCACGCAAAAATTTAAAGCTTCATTTGAGGCATATTCCCAAAAGATATTGGAGGCATTTAACAGAGAAAATTTAATGTTTTCTCCATTTTAAGAATTTCTTAAGTTCTTGTTATCAGTATTTTCCGGTGTTTATGTTGATAAGAACACTGTTAACAACAGTTCAATTTCCTAGTCAGGCCTATTATAAAAGGTCTATAAATGAGCGGTATCCGAATGTGTACAAACCATGTATTTTTTGTTAAGAAACTGTTTATAAAAATCATTAAAAAAACTTGACAAGTGTTCATTTGGACACTACCTTAGATAACATCAAGAACGACGTACTTTGATAACCTTGACAGGAAAACAGAAAGTGAATCAGGCGAATCTTCGGAAGAGCTAAAGAACACAGAAGTCACCTGGAAGACACAAAAGACAAAAGACGCAAGTCCGGAGAAACTGGGTGTCGGAAAAAGCGAAAGGAAACCAAAACGGCGAAAGCCGCAGAAAACGGAAAACGCTGATAGGTATTGGGAACTACGCGGTATTTTACGGAGTAACGCAACAGGAAACAATGAGACGCAAACAGTCAAAGACCGCAAGGACTACGACGAGAGCAGATCGATCAATTTACACAAAACTTGGTGCTTCGGCGCGACTACGGTTGAGCAGGAGTCAGGAAACGGAAGTCATTCGCAAGAGTGTGCTTCCGTTTTCAATTTATGACCGTTGATTTTATGATTTATTGATTTCGCTGATAAAATCATAGCCGCACAACTTTTCAACTTTCCAACCTTAAAACGTTTCAACACCATCAAAAAGTAGTAAATTTAGGCCCTATGTCTGGCACTAAAGCAAACGGGAGAGAAAAGATATTTGTATTAGATACTTCGGTTATCCTTTACGATCACAACGCCTTTGAAAATTTCCAGGAACATGATGTAGCGCTGCCCATCCAGGTGCTTGAGGAGCTGGATAATATGAAAAGCGGGAACGATACCCGCAATTTCGAGGCCCGCAGCTTTATTCGTTTGATGGATGATATTTCCCGCAAAAACTTATTGAATAAATGGGTTCCACTTAAGGGAAAGGATAAAGGTAGTTTTAAGGTGGTGATGGATGTGAAAAATACCACTGCCGATGCTGAAAAAGTGTTTGGCAGCGATAAGATCGACCACCGGATATTGAATGCCGCTCTTGGTTTGCAGGAAGAATATCCTGAAAAGAAGGTGATCCTGGTATCAAAAGACATTTGTCTGCGCCTGAAAGCCAAGGCATTGAGTATCCACGCAGAAGATTATGAAACAGGCAAGATCAAAAACCTGGAAGAACTTTATACTGGCGAAACCTTTCTGAACAAAGTCGCTGATAAAACCATCACTCAACTATCAAAATCAGGGGTATTAACCGGCAGCGATCTGGATATGCTACCCGCCAAAAACAATCACTTTTATAGTTTCAGTGGCAAAAAGCAAAAGGTATCCGGATTTTATAATAGTCAGACTGGCGTATTAGAAAAGGTATCCGAGCAACCCGTGTTTAGCATCCAACCCAAAAATCCCGAGCAGGCTTTTGCAATACATGCCTTGTTGCATCCGGATATCAAACTGGTTACTATACAAGGTAATGCAGGAACAGGTAAAACATTGCTGGCCCTTGCCGGTGCATTGGAACAACGCAAATTTTACAGGCAGATCTATGTAACACGCCCAATTGTCCCATTAAGTAATAAAGATATCGGTTTTTTGCCTGGCGACGTGAAATCAAAAGTTGACCCATACATGGCACCGATTTGGGATAATCTGAAGTTTATCCGTGATCAGTTTGCTGATGACGAAAAGATGCAATTGAAGATAGATGAGTTGGTTACGAATGATAAGATCACAATCGCACCACTTGCATTTATCCGCGGCCGCACGCTTACCAAGATATTCTTCATTGTAGACGAGGCGCAGAACCTAACCCCACATGAGGTTAAGACTATCATTTCCCGTGCAGGTGAGAATAGCAAATTTGTATTTACCGGAGACATTTACCAGATAGACACGCCTTATCTTGATGCAGAAAGTAACGGTTTATCCTACCTGATCGACAAAGCCAAAGAGCACCCGCTTTACGCGCATATAACCCTGCAAAAAGGGGAAAGAAGTGAGTTGGCTAATTTGGCGATAGATTTGTTGTAGGATCAACTTAATATGTTATCCGTAACCTTAGCAATATCATAACTGATCTTATTAATAAAACCCAACTGCTCATTAAGCAGAGCTTCGTTTGCAGTAGGGGTTCTTCTTCCTTCGGGAACGATAGTCTTTTCAGTAACAAAATCGGCACATTTGCCGCCTAGTTTTTTACTGGTTTCATTTAACACATTAATACTTTTTCGAAGTAACCTTACATTATCCGGCTGAGTTTTATGCAGGTTTTTTTCAGAAACGCTGGACGCCAAATTTGCCAGGTAGGAGGACAGGATATGTGTCAGCACCACGAACTTGTGTATATCACGTATCTTTTTCTGTTTACTTTTAGGTTCCGAGGTCATCCGCTCAAAAGTGGCAGATAAGTTGGCTGATTTTACGTAGATATCTTTCCGGGCTAATTTGTAGTCTGTAACCGTTATATTTTTGCCTGTAATGGATTCGGCAATTTTGACAAGGTAATTCACGTTGGCATATAACGTATCCCTGAGGTTTTCCTGTATCTGCTCAAACTCCCAGGTAGGGAAAATAATGTAGGTAGCTATAAAGGCAATCGATGAACCGATGGCCGTATCGATGATTCTTTCTTCCGCCAGGTTCAGGTGGCCAACCCCTAAAAACTTGAAGAGGATCAACACATAAGGAGTCATAAAAATAACGCTTACTACATAGTTTAATCGGGTAAAGCTGTAGGTGCCCAGCATGAAAATAATAAAGAAGAAGAATTGAGCATCGGTATTTTTTATCAACGTCAAAACCAATATGCCGATAGCGCCACCCGCTATGGTGCCTATTAAACGTTGGTAATTACGCTGTTTAGATAAGCTGAACCCCGGTTTCAGGATCACAATGATCGTCAGTAAAACCCAATAGCTATGGTGTCCAAGCGCAAAGAGTTTTGCAATTGTAAAACCGATCACGCAAACTAATGACACTCGTAACGCATGTTTAAATGAACCAGAAGACAGGGAAAAGTTGTCAAAGAATATTCTCTGAGCGTAATCCTGGTGTGTTACAAATTTGGAATATTCTACATCTTCAGGCTTGTCGATCAGCGTTTTGGATGATCTCGAATTGTAGTAAACAAAAATATTGTGGATATTCTTATTCAGATCGCGCAGGTTGATCAATATCTTTTTTAATACCAGGTTACTGGTACTTGTATCTTGCGCTGCAATCTCATCAATTTTCTTTTTAAGCTGTTCCAGTTCAGCATCAAAATCATGTGAATGATTATACCTGCGATTGGATAACACGGCATAACCGATGTTCTCCAGTTCGTGCGCCATCTGCTCCAATACGCGGGCTATAGCTTCTAATATCCCAGTGCTGCCGAATTTTTCTCTTACCTGGTTGTAGTCATAGTGTGTCGCCAATATCTGTTCGTAAAGGTCGATCAGATCGATAAACGTAAGCACCAAAACCCGGCTTGCATTAGTGGATTCTTTTACCATTACCCGGCTCTTGAAAAGCAACTCGCGCACGGCATCCTGGTGCTGACTTACCTGTATCTGGTGGGAAACCAGTTTGCGGTAATTTTCGTCGATATCGGTATCTGGTAAATAGAAATCCGCTTTGATGCGAAGGAATTTAACCACATCCAATATGCTTTCACCCAAGGCCTGCTGTGCAGCGCGATAGGGGCGTATGCTGAAAAACAACACGCTGAACGCTAAGTACCAAATGCCGCCCAATGTTGTTTCTAAGCTATAAATCAAAACTTTATTGGCCGGTAAACCTTTTTCGATCATGAAAATCATTATCAATAATGATCCAGTGCCGACAGCCGCTGCGCGAACACCATAAACGATCAACATAGAAAAAAGGAAAGAAAATATTGCGATCTCGATTCCAAGCGTAATTACATTCATTCTTGCAAATCCTGTAATAACCGCAACTACAAAAATGCACAGGTTACATATGGCCATTGCATTTCTTTTATGAACCACCGGTCCGGGAATATCTACCACAGACACACACAACGCACCTAACGAAAGCGTAACTCCTAACTCAAACTGATTTAAGTAATTAAGTATCAACGCTGGTAACAAAATGCCTATGCTTGTTCGGATACCGTCAGAAAAATACTGGCTGTAAAAGAAGTTTTTTATCTCACGAACGGGTATTTTCATCGGTCGGGCTGAATGGGGAAAAAGCTTATGCAAATTTACAAAAATTAAATCTTTAGGGGATGTTTTAATAATTATTGCATTAATACCGAATTTAAATTAATAAATATTCATATTTAAATGGATTTTATCATTAATATGATTAAATTCACAGCGAAATTTTATAAACCCTTATACCAAGCTACCAAAATTATGTCCTCACCTGTAAAACTCAGCCACAGAGAAACAACTTTTAACCAGGAAGTTGTCACCAGATTTGAGTTATATAACAGTCTGTTCCAGACGTTGCCTTTTTACCAGGTGAAGGACACGGGTATCTTGCTTCCTTTTTTTAGTTCACATTGCGAAAAAGGCACGGCTTCCTATTCGTCCCCGACTGAAATTATCGAATCTTTCTTTAAAAAATATGTTCCGGGTATAGATCACCAGGAGCAGATCAACCGCATGTTCCGGTTTATCCAATACATTGAGCGGCAAGTAGTTTTGTTTGACGCTGTGGAGGATTCGTCTTTTAATAAGATCGGTCGTACAGACGATAGTGGTTCATTACAAAGCTTACTTCAATTAGCTGCTCAGAATGATAAGACCCGGGATGACATCAGCCAGAAGTTAAAAAACTTTTCATTACGACTGGTACTTACAGCACATCCGACACAGTTTTATCCGGGTACGGTATTAGGTATAATGACCGACTTAATTGAGGCCCTCAAGCATAACGATCTGAACAATATCGACGTGTTGCTTCAGCAGTTAGGTAAAACGCCATTCTTCAATAAAACTTCACCAACACCAGTTGATGAAGCGACTAGCTTGGTATGGTTCCTGGAAAATACCTTCTATCATGCTGTCTCGGGTATATTATCGAAACTGGAAGAAGAATTTAATATAGATCATACCGGAGATCACCAGGTATTGGAGCTTGGTTTCTGGCCAGGTGGTGACCGTGATGGCAATCCAAATGTAACTACTGAAACCACAGCTTCGGTAGCCAGTCTGTTAAGGCAGTTTGTTTTCCGCAGTTATTACCGTGATTTCAGAATACTGAAACGTCGCATTACTTTTAGAGGCATTGAAAAAACGATATCAAGGCTTGAGAAACTACTTTATCAAAATGCATTTAACGTTCAGGCCAACCCTAAAGATCTGCAGGGAGAATTACTGTCGCTTTTAGATTCAATTAAACAAACCCTGATAACCGATCACGGCGGTCTTTTTGTGAACATCGTAGACGGCATGCTTCAGAAAGTTCGCTTATTTGGTTGCTATTTCGCAACGCTTGACATCAGGCAGGACAGCCGCGTTTTGCGTAGCGTATTTAAATATTGCATAGAACAGTCACAAATAAAATCGGGTCTGACCAAAGAATATGAAACCTTAAGCGAAGAGGAAAAGCTAAAAGCAATCCCTTTCAACGAAGCCGATTTTCATTGTCCTGATGACGCTGACGACATGACTAAGGATACACTGAATACTATCCGCCTTGTTCAACAGATACAAGAATCAAATGGGCAAAAAGCTTGTCAGCGGTTTATTATCAGCAACTGTCAGCGTTCATCGGATATTTTGCAGTTGATAAACCTGTTCCTGTGGAGTGGATGGAAAAAAGAATCGCTTAATGTTGACTTCATGCCGCTTTTCGAAACCGTGAATGATCTGACCCATGCTGCAGAGGTAATGGAAAGCTTATATGTCCACCCCTTCTATAAAGAGCATTTAAAACTCCGTGGTAACCGTCAGACCATCATGCTTGGGTTCTCTGACAGCACCAAGGATGGCGGTTATTTGATGGCAAACTGGTCTATATATAAAGCAAAAGTTGAGTTAACCGCGATGGCCCGTAAATATGATATCGACCTGGCGTTTTTTGACGGACGTGGAGGCCCGCCTGCTCGTGGGGGTGGAAAAACTCACCGTTTTTACGCTTCAATGGGCAGCGAGATTGCTAATGAGCACATCCAACTGACTGTACAGGGTCAAACTGTAAGTTCGCAATACGGCTCTGCCGAAACTGCCCGTTTCAATATGGAGCAGTTGATCAATGCAGGTATCGTTTCATCGCTTAAACCGAATGAAAACGATTTATTAAACAAGGACAGCAAGGTTTTGATATCAGAAATGGCGGATGCCAGCTATAACCTGTTTATGGATTTGCGCCAACATCCGTTGTTCGTGGAATACCTGGAGAAATATAGCCCATTGAAGTTGTTGTCGAAAATCAATATCAGCAGCCGCCCAACAAAACGTAATGCCGATGCTCAACTGAGATTGGAAGACCTTCGCGCTATCAGCTTCGTAACTTCATGGAGCCAGCTGAAACAAAATATTCCAGGTTTTTATGGTGTAGGAACAGCGCTTAAAAAGATGAAGGACGAAGGTAAATGGGAACAGGTAAAACACCTTTACCATAATTCAGGATTCTTTAAGACGATGCTGGATAACTGCAGCATGTCTATGTCCAAATCAGATTTTCGCGTAACAGCTTATTTGGGCGAAGACAAGAAATTTGCCGCTTTCTGGAAAATGCTGAAAGACGAGTATGAGTTGACTAAAGCCATGATATTGGAACTGACCGATACTGAAACGCTGATGCAGGAATACCCGGTTGAACGGAAATCAATTTTTATCAGGGAGAAAATCGTACTGCCGTTGGTTGTCATACAACATTACGCCCTTCAATGCCTTAACCGGAATGATCATCCTGAATTAAAGGATGTTTATAACAAACTCGTGATCCGTACAGTATATGGTATTGTGAACGCGGGGCGGAATTTGGCTTAAGTCAGTTTGTCTGAATCAAAATTCTCAGGATTTTGGAATTAACAGAATAATAAAACAGGCAGCACCTAAATTCTGTACATTTATTAATTCTGTAAATTCTGATTCAGACAACAATGGCAACCGTCGCACTTAAAAGCGCTGAAGGTAAATGGATCATGGGTTCCGCCATATTGGCTTCGGCTATGGCGTTTATTGACGGAACCGCGCTGAATGTCGTTTTACCCGCTCTTCAAAAAAGTCTTAATGCCACCGGGGCAGACCTTTTCTGGCTGCTGAACGCTTATCTGTTAATGCTGGCTTCTTTAATCCTTGTTGGTGGGTCTTTAGGCGACAAGCTGGGTCGTAAAAAGATCTTTATGCTGGGCATCCTGGTATTCATCATTGGCTCGGCTGCTTGTGGGTGTGCACCAACTGTATTTCTCCTGATTATCTTTCGAATCATACAAGGTATAGGCGGCGCTTTAATGATTCCGGGGAGCTTATCGTTAATATCATCGTCCATTAATGAAAATGAAAGGGGAAAGGCCATTGGCACGTGGTCGGCTATCACTACTGTGGTTACTATGGGCGGACCGATATTGGGCGGAGCGCTGGCTGATGCAGGCCTATGGCGATATATCTTCTTTATAAACGTTCCTATCGGTATTATTGCTTTAGTCATTTTAACATTCAAGGTAAAAGAAAGCAGGGATGAAGATGCTGACAAAGCGGTTGATATAGCCGGAGCAATTTCAATAGCCTTGGGTCTTGCCTTACTTACATTTGGCTTTTTGCGAATTCCCGCTGTTGGTTTTGAATCGCCGCAGGTATATCTGACATTATTAAGCGGAATAATCCTGCTTATAGTTTTTCTTGTTGTCGAAAAAAAGAGTAAGCATCCCATGATGCCTTTGTATTTATTTGCCAACCCGGTTTTCACTGGTGTGAACCTTCTGACGTTTTTTCTTTATGCAGGACTGGGAGCAGGTATGCTTTTCTTGTCTCTCAACCTGGTGCAGATACAGGGCTATAGTCAATTGCAATCAGGACTTACGTTTTTGCCTTTTACTGTTTTGATGATAACTGTTGCCCGTTTTTCAGGAACATTAGCTGATAGATATGGCCCCCGATTATTATTGACCATTGGACCTGCTACAGCGGGAACTGGTTTGTTGTTGCTATCTTTCGTGAAACAAACTGCCGGCCCCGCTGAATATTGGACGACTTTCTTTCCTGGAATTATTATGTTCGGCTTGGGTATGTCTTTTACCGTCGCTCCGTTAACTTCAACAGTGATGACTTCAGTTAGCGATCACCTTTCAGGTACTGCTTCCGGTGTAAATAATGCCCTTACACGCATATCCAATGTTTTTGCAAATGCAATTTTTGGAGCCTTGGCTGTATTATTATTTGCAGGAGCATTGCAGGATCAGCTTCAATCAATCCCTCTTGATCCAAGTGTTAAACAGTCTGTTGTAAACGAGGCTTCAAATCTTGGAAATGCCGCAGTCCCCAAAGGAGTTGATGTAAAATATGTGAAGGTGATTTGTGCGGGTTATCGCGAAAGCTTTATACATGCCTATAGTGGCATCATGAAAATATCGGCTGGATTAGGTTTTTTGGGAGCACTTATGACGGTGATCTTTATCCGGAATAAAACTTTAAAGAAAGAATAGTCATTTATCACTAAAACTATTTTCCCGGTAGGTAAACCTTTTGGCATTCCTGTTGTTTTTCCGACATAGATACCTAAAAACACAGCTATGAAAACCAAATTATTGCTGGCTCTGCTTGTGCCGGCTCTATATGTCGTATCATCATGCGATGACCCAAAAAAAGCAAATAACTATAACCAGGAAACCACAGTAGATCAAAGCGCATTTAACTTTATTAAAACGGCAATAGATGGCGGTCGTACCGAAGTGAAGCTTTCTGCCGCAGCCGCGCGAATTTCCCAAAATCCAAGAATAGTGCGTTTTGCTAAAATGATGATCACCGATCACACCAAAGGAATTGAAGAATTAAAGGCAATTAGAAAGAAAGAATTGATTAATCCTAATGATGCATTAAGCATTGAACATAAGGAACTAATTGACAGCCTATCAAAACTTTCAGGGACTGATTTCGATAAAGCCTATATGGCAGCCATGGTGGCCGATCACGAAAAAACTGTCGATCTTTTCAGAGAAGAAACCCAGGAGAGGGCTCCGTCCGTGCAATCCTTTGCAAGAAAAACTCTGCCGACTATAGAAATGCATCTTGATTCGGCAAAGGCTATCGCAACAACATTAAGGTAAATTATTTCTTATTCGGCCTGCGTGCCGTGTAAGATTATCTTTTTAGATCCATAATTGAAACTATATTCAACGTCCGCATTCAGTTGTTTATCATTAAAATGCAAAGTGATAATTTCTGTATGCGGACTTTCTATATAGCGCAGTTTCAATTGCAGGGTGTTGGCGTCTTTCCAGCCATAACTGCCTTCAACTTTATAAGGTGATAGGATGGAAAAGTCTTCTTTGGCACCCAATAGCAGGTAAGGCCCCTGCATTTTTGTTTCACCTGTCTGCCATTTGCCTGATGCTAGTTTGAAGGTATACTTAGCAGTATCCACATTCAAAGTAAAATCACAGGAATTATCGTTTAATTTTAATGATATTGACTTGATTTTTAAATCATTATTGTCAATTGTGAAAGTTTTACTTAAGGATGTATTCCCACTTACAGTATTCGATAATGGAGGTAAGCTTAACGCAACTAAATGCGCCTTAAGATTCTTTTCTGCAGATTTATCAACAGGTAACGCCTGAGGCTTCATAGCAGGAAGCAGGTATTTCCATACTAGATTTAATTCGTCCTGCATATTGGGCGTTTCGGAAGTGATGGCTATCACCGCATCCTGATCCGGCATTACAATAATGTATTGTCCAAACGCACCATCCGCCCGGAATGCATTGTGACGGCAGCGCCAAAACTGGTAACAATAACCCTGCATCCAATCGCTGGAGTCCTTTTTACTTTGGGGTACGCCTGGCGCCTGGTCTATTTTGAAAGTCGTAGCTTCTTCTACCCACGCTTTTGGTAATATTTGTTTGCCATTCCACATACCTTTTTGAAGGTATAACTGCCCCATTTTAGCTAAATCTTCTGTCTTTACGCGCAACCCCCATCCGCCTGTGTTTACACCTTCCGTATTTACTTCCCAATCTATTCCCTTAATACCCAGCGGGTCAAAAAGACGTGGTTTTAAGTAATCAACTTCTTTTTGCCCGGTTACTTTCTGCACGATAGCTGATAGGGTGTAAGTAGCCATGGTATTGTATAAAAACTTGCTGCCGGGAGTATATTTGATAGGCAAGGCCAGAAAATCTTTCACCCAATTGTCACTGCCCATTGCGAGTTTAGCAGTCGGGTCTGGTTCCTGACCGACGCTCATGGTCAGCAAGTCTTTTACTGTTAAGGAAGAAAGATACGTGGATACCGAATCAGGCAAACTTCCCGGAAAGAATGAGATCACCTTGTCATTTACCGAAAGCAGTTTTTCACTCACAGCAAAACCAATCGCGGTCGAGGTGAAACTTTTGCTACAGCTGTACAGCGAATGCCTTAACTCAGGACCGTAAGGGTTCCACCAGCCTTGTGCGATCACTTTACCATGCCGCAGGAACATAAAACTGTGAAACTCATTCTTACTCCGGCCAACAGCATTTAAAAAACTATCGATACTTGCGGATGATACACCCTGAGCTTCAGGCTCACTGGTTGGAAAAGCTTTAGACTTTTGCGCGTAGAGCGAATAGTTTAAAAAGGCTAAGGCTGAAACTGTTAAAATACATTTCTTAATGGCAGACAGGTAAGTTGCAGGCATTACGGTAAAAATTGGTGGTTTACAATCTTTGTGAAAATAGGAAATGTAATCTGGAAATTTGTATTTTTATAATTGTAAATGAAAAAAGAGCACACCTTATTTTACTACCTGGTTCGATGCAATCTCGGTACGTGGATATTGATATTAGTGCATTTGTTTATCCTCATCGTCCTGATTTCGACATTTTCTTTTCTTATAGGAAAAATACAGGGATATTAGCCTCACCCTAAATCCCTCTCCAGGGGAGAGGGACTTGATTAAAACAATTTTAGCTGCATTTCAACCGGAGGCTTTGCTTTTCCAAATACTGTTCTACCACCATAACGCCATGAATCATTTCTTTCCTGTTCTATTACTTTATCAAAATTGGCATTCGGGACAAAATACTTTTCAGCGTTTTCTACTATTTTGGAAAGGCGCTTGATGGCTTCACTTTTTTCAGTCTGCCCGAGTTTGGCTTTATAAATAGCTGTCTGCAATACCCCTAAGGTCTCGTCATAAACCTTTGTAGGAACAGGGAAGGGGTGACCATCCTTACCGCCGTGAGCAAAAGAAAAACGGGCGGGATCTTTAAAGCGTGAGGGGGTACCATGGATCACTTCACTTACCAGCGCTAAAGATTGCAATGTCCGCGGACCCAATCCTTCCAGTAAAAGCAGATCCTCAAAATCAGATGGCTTCTTTTCCTGCGCCAGCCAAAGTACTGCGCCCAGGCGTTTCAGATCGACATCTTTGGCACGGACATCATGATGTGATGGCATTACCAGTTTATTGATCTCGCTCAGCATTTTATCCGGTTTTTCGGCAGCGATCTGCATTACACCATTGCGAGAGCCTGATGCATGCTTATCAGCCATATTTAAAATATAGCCATTATTCTGCCCATAAATAAAAGTATGCGGATCATCAACAAAAGAACTCAGTGATTCAGAATGCCAGTGATAGCGGCGAGCTGTTTTGCTTTGTGCACTCATCCCTTGTTGCACCACCGCCCATTTACCTTCATTGGTTAGGATAAAATTGTGAGTGTACAGTTGGAAACCATCCTGGATGGCTGTGTTATCCACCTTAGCGCTCAGCTTACTGCATTTTACCAGGTGATTGCCATCAAGGCCGGTTTGTTCGCTGATTTTTAACAGCTCATTTGGCGTTTCGCGTGAATGATTTCCTTTACCGCCACAAATATATATTCCCAGGTCGCGGCTGTGGGGATTGATGGCTCGTTTTAAAGCGCCCATTACCGAGGTGGTAATACCTGATGAATGCCAGTCCATACCCATCACTGCACCTAAGCTCTGGAACCAGAACGGGTCGCTGATGCGCGTTAATACCTCATCCTTTCCGTAATCCATCACAATGGTTTCCACCACAGCCAGACCCAGCTTTGCCATACGTTCGGCCAGCCATTTGGGTACATAGCCATAATGCAAAGGCAGGTCAGCACTTCCCGATCGCTTCATGCTAACAAATTTAGCAAAATGCAGTGAGAAAGTCAAACACTTAAGAAATATCTTTTGCTAAAGGAAAATCGATAGGTATTTGCACTAAGCGAAAAGCATAGTTTGTAAAGCTCATCACATTGATCAGCACAAGCAGATCGATAACAGCGGCTTCCTGGTAACCTAATGCATAAAACTCATCGAGCAAATCGTCGCTAACCTGTCCTTTATTATCAATAACCGATTTAATAACGCGATAGATCACCTGCCATTTCTGATCAGCATGAGTACCTGCACGCAATGAAAGAGTTTCATCTTCAGTCCAGCCGTTTTTGATGGCCGATTGTGTATGCGATGCCAGGCAATACTCACAGCCATTGAACTGTGACACCATAAGATAAACCGCTTCGCGCTCTTTAGCGTGGAAAGTTCCGCGCGCCTGTTCATTTACATAAGCCATGTAGGAGTTAAGCGCATTGGCTGAATAGCCAATTGTAGCATACAAATTGGGCATTTTACCCATGATCTTGATAAAACGGTCGAATGCAGGTTTAGCGGCGTCTGGCGCCTGGTCATAGGTTGGTACGGCGAATGATTTCATGGCGATGTGTGATTTTTGAGTAAAGTTAAGATCCTTCAGTTTTTTTCTAATATGATATTTCCATTAAGATTATCTTCACCTATTAATCGATTGAAAGAATTATCCATTCTCAAAATAAAGTATCTCTGGTCTTTTTGATTAGTTGAGTTTACTGGAGAGATTGAAAAAGAGATTGAATTTGTGATTGGACTTCCAAAAAAGTTCCTTATACTATAGTTTTCATCATTATCTAACTCATCCGTAAGCCGAAAATTACCATTTGAAATAAACACTTTATTACTTGTTCTATAAGTTCGGTTATTTAAGTTTCTCACAATGTATTTCCAATCGCCATTTAGTAACTCAATATTATTGAATGAATTCCATTTGGCGATTCTTGATTCCAAATCGTTAATTCTATCTGATAATTGAAAATTCTCATTCTTTAATTTTTCATTGTTTGATAAATATTCACTTTCTTTTTTCAGAACCTCTTCCAACAATTCTGTACGTTCTTCATATGTATTCCTTAATTCAATGTATTTTGTAACACTTACTTTGCCGGATTTAGATATATTTAAATTCCATGTATTACCCCATGACTTGATCCATGCATTGAATGCAAGAATTATATTTCTTATGAAAGGAAATATAAACGTGTACACTAAAGCTGAGGCCAATGGTTTCCACAGGAAGTTCGAAGTACTAGAGTTTTTTTGAATCAAGTCGATATAGGAGTTATACCCATCCAGATGTAATTCGGCATTCTTATAAAATAAAACATCTGCTATAATTTTCCAGTTGAAAATTAGCCATGTTAAAATGAAGGATGAAAATAACGGGCTTGATAATCTTTCTTTTAATTCTTTAAAAAACTCTGAAATTTTTTCCATAATTAATCAAGGGATAAGTAAGAAGTAAATCTATTGATATTAATTCGAATTTAGTTTTCGCGTTAAGGATGGAAGTGTCTACCGGCTTGTGACTAATGCCTGTGCAGTATAAACGTACAGCCTGACCCGCTTCTATCAGCGGGTAACGCTCATATTATTTGTGGTATCGGGTAAGCAACTCAATCGAAGTTCCTTGATCTGTATAGTAAAGAGATGGCTTCGTTCCTCGCCATGACGTGAAGGAGAGGATTCTATCGTTTCATATGTCTCTCCTATCGGTATTCTCACCACATTCATCTATTAAATTTTGGATATATCAATTATATAACTACATTTAGTTGTGTCATTTGTACACAATAAAGTTTAGTTGATTAGGTTGATTGAGTTAAGTGGTTGATTATGTTAATCCATAGTTGACTAAACAACTTAATCTACTCAATCAACTTAGTCCAACTCAATCAACCAATTACTAAATCAACATGAAGAGAAGCATTACCCGTCCTGCAATTTATTTTGTCGGTTCATTGTCGCTGCTTGCGTTTGCGGCAACTATTGTCAGCAGTACCAATGGCGGTCCGCTTAAACAGTGGACAAGTATTGATGATGGCGATGGCATTACACTGGTAAAGAACCCTAACGGTCCGACGTTGGGTTATTCGTCCAAATCGGGCGTAAAAATTCTGACCGTTGATGGCCTGGCTTTTAAAGACCTGAACAAAAATGGCAAGCTGGATAAATATGAGGATTGGCGTTTGCCGGTTGAAGAAAGGGCTAAAGACCTGGCTTCCCAAATGTCATTGGAGCAAATAGCCGGACTGATGCTTTATAGCGCGCACCAGGCTATACCAGCTATGAGCGGCGGCCCATTTGCAGGCGGCACTTATAATGGCAAAAAGTTCAGTGAGGGAGGGATTGATGCTGCGGAGGTGACCGATCAGCAAAAGAGCTTCTTATTAAAAGATAACCTGCGGCACGTGTTGATTACGTCAGTACAAACTCCTGAAGTAGCAGCACGATGGAATAACAATGTGCAGGCATTGGTAGAAGGTGCAGGACTAGGCATACCTGCAAATAACAGTTCTGACCCGCGCCATGGAACTTCATCAGGCGTTGAATACACTGCAGGTGCAGGTGGCAAAATATCGCAATGGCCCGATCAGTTGGGTTTGGCGGCGACGTTTGATCCTGCTGTCATAAAGGAATTCGGACATATAGCTTCGCAGGAATACCGCGCTTTGGGTATTGCTACCGCGTTATCACCACAAATTGACCTGGGCTCTGAACCACGTTGGGCACGTATCAACGGTACTTTTGGCGAAGATCCACAGCTAGATGCAGATATGGCACGTGCCTATGTAGATGGCTTCCAAACGTCGACAGGTGAGAGCGAAATAAAAGATGGTTGGGGTTATCACAGTGTTAATGCCATGATGAAACACTGGCCGGGTGGTGGGCCGGAAGAGGGTGGAAGAGATGCTCACTTTGCTTATGGTAAGTTTGCAGTATATCCCGGAAATAACTTTGATGAGCACCTGGTATCTTTTGTGGACGGTGCGCTTAAACTGGATGGAAAAACCAAAATGGCTGCTGCGGTGATGCCTTATTACACCATCTCTTACGGTCGCGATACCAAAAACAAGGAAAACGAAGGCAACAGCTACAATAAATACCTGATCACTGATCTATTGAGAGAGAAATACCATTACAATGGCGTGGTGTGTACCGACTGGGGCGTGACCGCTGATGAAGGTAAAACACCGGATATTTTCGCAGGTAAATCATGGGGAATGGAAACCAAAACTGTTGCCGAAAGACATTATAAAGTACTGATGGCTGGGGTAGACCAGTTTGGCGGAAATAATGATTCAGCGCCTGTGATAGAAGCTTACCAGATGGGGGTTAAGGAACACGGCGAAGCATTTATGCGTACCCGTTTTGAGAAAAGCGCTCAGCGGTTGTTAACCAATATCTTCCGCACAGGCTTATTTGAAAACCCTTATGAGAATGTATCGAACTCAAAAGAAACAGTAGGCAAGCCGGAATTCATGACCGCAGGGTATAATGCGCAACTGAAGTCGATCATCCTACTGAAAAACAATAATCATGTATTGCCGTTGAAGAAGGGCATTACTGTTTATCTGCCTAAAAAATATACGCCATCTATGCAGGGCTTTTTCGGACCGCCCTCAAAAGAACGTTGGGATGAGGCTGTTAAGCTGGAGCTTTTTAATAAATATTTTAACTATACCGATGATCCTGCTAAAGCGGATTGCGCGGTAGTATTTGTAAGCAGTCCTTACGGAGGCGCCGGTTATGACAAAGAGGATGTTGCCAAAGGTGGTACAGGGTATGTGCCGATCACTTTACAGTATGGTGAATATAAAGCAACACATGCCCGTGCACATAGCATTGCTGCTGGTGATCCAGCTGAACCAACGGTAAAAGACCGCACCTATAAAGATAAAACCAAAACCGCAGGAAATTATGCCGATCTGAAAACTATCCGTGAAACTAAAGCAGCTATGAAAGGCAAGCCTGTGGTTGTAGTGCTTACGATGTCAAAACCAGTTATTCCGGCAGAGTTTGAGAAAGATGCTAGTGCAATAGTGGCCAACTTTGGTGTACAAAATCAAGCCATTTTAGACATTTTGAGCGGAGCCGTTGAACCATCAGGATTATTACCGTTCCAGATGCCTGCGAATATGAAGACTGTTGAGCTGCAGAATGAGGATATCCCGCATGATATGGTTTGCTACAAAGATGCGGACGGCCATACCTACGATTTTGGTTTTGGTATGAACTGGAAAGGTGTGATACATGATGCTCGTACCGCTAAATATGTAGGCATCGTTAAAAAACCTGCAGTAAGCAGCAGCAATGGTACCGTAAGCATCACTTGTGCTACCGCTGGCGCTAAAATCTATTATACAACTGATCATGCTACTCCCGCCTTTGTGGAAGGGAATGAATATACCAAGCCATTTAAAGCGAAAAAGGGAGCTGTTGTAAAAGCGATTGCGAAGATTTATGGTAAGGATAATAGTAGTATGGTAGAGGAGGTGGTGAAGTAATTATTGCCACCACGTCATTGCGAGGAACGAAGCAATCCCCGATAAGCAGAGCGGCTATGCAAGTTCTACACCGTCCTATTCGCCCTGTACAGTTTGGGATTGCTTCGTTCCTCGCAATGACGGTAAGTAAATATCACTTCTTCGAAGACTTAGCCCTGGGATTATATTCCAGGGCTAATTTTATCCAGTGGTCGAAGTCTTTTTGATTTTTGAAACGTTCGGGACTGATATAAATAAAACCTTTCATATGTTTGCCACCGTGAACCATTGGACGGGTGCCGGATTCTTCAACCAATTGCTCGGTCAGATCAGGATCGAGACGAAGCATGAGTTCATTTCCGCTTACGCTCACGCACATTTTATCGTCAACCATAAAGGTGACACCACGAAACATCTTCTTTTCTTCCACATTCGGAATATCTGCCAATGCCTCGCGAACACGGTCGGCTAGTTTTTCATCGTATGCCATAGGTTTATTGCTGAGTCTGTCAAATTAAACATTTTTCAGCTTACCCAGTTTGCTGATCTTGTTCTTTATCACCTTTTTATCGGCTGCAATACGGGACAACTTTAAGGCCTGCTGCAAATGCTCAATAGCCTTTTGAAGATCGATGTCACTATAGAGCTCTCCCAACAAGCAATGATATAAGTGATTGTTATCCAGTTTAAGTTTTTCAGCTTCAATAATTGCCTCTTGACTACCATAAACTTTTGACAAGGCATAGGTTCGGTTCAGTGCCGCAATTGGCGAGTACTCGGTCATCAACAGTTGATTATACAGGCTGAGTATCTTTTCCCATTTCAGTGTTTCATTATTTGTTGTCGTATGCCAATAGGCAATTGCGGCCTCCCAATGATATTTGGAGAGGTAATTCCCGGTAGATGCTTTATTCAGATAACGCTCGCCTTGTGTGATTAACTCTTTGTTCCACAATGAAGTATCCTGATCTTCATAAAGTATCAATTCGCCATTAGAATCAATTCTGGCCTCAAATCGCGAAGCATGAAAACACATTAAAGCTAATAATGCATTCACTGCGGGTTTATTGGTGGTTTCATTTTCAGTCAGCATATGCGTTAGCCTCATGGCTTCGAGGCAAAGGTCTTTTCTCAGTACCGCGTTATTGTTTGACGAGTAATAACCCTCATTAAATAACAGGTAAAGGGTAGTCAGTACATTCTCTATACGCTTATCGATCTCTTTTTCAGAGGGGAGTTCAATCTGCACATTATCCTGCTTCAGCTTTTCTTTAGCGCGATATAGGCGCTTATTGATGGTTTCTTTGTTGGCCAGGAAGGCATCTGCTATTTCGTCAATACTAAAACTACAAAGGATACGAAGCGACAAACCGATCTGGGCTTCAGGTGGAATCCCCGGATAACAAATTGCAAACATCATCTGCAACTGACTATCCTGTATGTTTTTCGCAGAAAGATCGATCTCTATTTCGTGCTTATCGTCGGCCGTGTATTGTATTTGAGGAGATATTTTCTGAGAGAAAAGCGTATTCCGTTTCAGCAGGTCTTTAGCCTTATTCTTAGCAACTGTATAAAGCCATGCAGCCGGATTTTGCGGGATTCCTTTTAAACCCCACGTTTCGGCCGCCAGGAGGAAAGTATCGCCTACAAGGTCTTCGGCCATGGAAATATGTTCGATCCCTAATGATCTGCACAGCACAGCCGTTATCTTCCTGAACTCTGTGCGGTACAAATACGGTATTAATTCTTTCTCCTGCATAAGTAGAAAGGCTTCTGCCTGTTACAATATTAGGCAGAAGCTTATTAAAATTCACATTTTAGCCATTCATCTGGATAATATCCCTTATCTCAACGTTTCCGCCTACATTCAAGATCGGGCAGTTGTTAGCCAATTCCAGGGCCTCTTCTATAGATTCGGCCCTGAAAATACTCAGACCACCTATGATCTCCTTAACTTCGGCATAAGGGCCATTGGTTATGATGTTACCTGGTTTTAGGGTACGTCCTTCATTACCTAAGCGCATACCGGGTGAAACCAATTTATTTTGTGCGGCAACGCCGCCCATCCAGTTTTCCCATTCTTTTGATACCTCAAGATTTCCGTCCGCTGTCAGTTTGATCTCGCCCATAGGCTCAGAGCGGTATATCATTGCAAATTCTTTCATCTTCTTTTTAATTTAATTAGCTCCCATAGGAATAATATTTCTTACCTCGACGCTGCCGCCTGCATTCAGGATAGGGCAACCCTTTGCAATCTCTGTTGCTCCGTCTATATCGCCGGCTTTAACAACGATGACCCCGGTTATCATTTCCTTGATCTCGGCATAAGGGCCGTTGGTTACCAGGTTAGACGGCTTTAAGGTTTTGCCTTCACCGCCCAGCCGGGTGCCGGGATTAGCCAGTTGCCCTTTAGCGGCCATACCGCCCATCCATACTTGCCATTGTTTCATAATATCCTGCAGTTTCTCAGGTGAGTAACCTGTTTCAGGATGAAAATCGTTTCTGAAGATTAATGCAAATTCATTCATGATTTTTATTTTTTTGGTTTTATAACCTAGTGACGAACACGCCTGTTATTATTGGACAAAAATTTCTATTTTTTTATTTACTGTCGTACAAACCGCGTACCTCAATACTTCCTGAACCTACTATCGGAGCGCTTTTGGCAATATCGGCAGCCTCATCAATAGAATTAGCACGGATAATAAGATATCCGCCGAGAATCTCCTTGGTTTCAACAAAAGGTCCGTTGGTGACTACTTGACCGCCCTTGATGGTTCTGCCATCGTTACTTAAACGATTGCCACGACTAACCAGGATATCCCTGGCGATGATGTCGTTCACCCACTTTTCCCAAACGGCCATTCCGGCCTGCATTTCCTCTGGTGAGAAGTTCGTTTCAGGCAAGCCCTCGAGCCTGATCAACATTAAAAATTCTTTCATGGTTCTGATTTTTGGTTTTTAGGCTAATGACGACCCCGGAGAACGAAATTGGACAAAGCTTTTCAATTTTTTTTCACAGATTAAAATTTAGTGCTTTAATTTATAGCTTTAACCATTATAAACCCGCTATCGTGAAAAAACTTCTTACCATCATTGTTATTGTTGCCATTGGCTTGCACAGTTATGCTGCCAATAAACCGAAACCTGATTCGATAATAAAGATCATGAATAAAGTTGCCGATTGGCAACTGAGCGAGTGGCAACAGCACCGGCACGGTCATAACAAATGGGACTGGACAATGGGCGCCTGTTACACCGGATACATGGCATTGAACCAGGTAGGGCACAACCCCAAATACGCGAATGCTATGCGAAGTATAGGAGACAGCCTGAAATGGAACACCGGCCCGAGGCGCGCTATGGCTGACGATTATTGCGTAGCGCAAACCTATTCGCAGTTATATGAGATTTTTAAGAAGCCTGAAATGATCGCGCATTTTAAAGCTCAGGCCGATAGCATTATTGCCAAACCGCATGATGAATCATTGGAATGGAAAGATAATATAGCCAGCAGGGAGTGGGCTTGGTGCGATGCATTGTTTATGGGGCCACCTGCATTTGCGTATTTGTCGACAGTCACGCACGATCCGAAATATCTTGACTTCGCTGTAAAAATGTGGTTCAAAACTACCGATTACCTGTTCGATAAGGACGAGAACCTTTATTTTAGAGATGGCCGTTTTATTACCCAAAAGGAGAAAAATGGACAAAAGGTATTTTGGTCTAGAGGAAATGGTTGGGTAATGGGAGGGCTGGTGAGGATGCTGGCTAATATGCCAGAAAATTATCCTTCTCGTGTTCACTTTGTGGATCTGTATAAGAAAATGGCTGAGAAAATCGCCAAACTGCAAAATGCTGATGGCACCTGGCACGCCGCATTATTGGACCCGGATAGTTACCCGGTGAAGGAAACCAGCGGCACCGGATTTTATTGCTATGCGCTGGCTTATGGTATCAACCATGGTTTGTTGCCTTATGATAAATATCACGGTGTAGTTGAAAAGGCCTGGGCTGCCTTGGTATCATCTGTTCATGCTGATGGTAAACTGGGCAATGTGCAGCAAATAGGCGAGAAACCGGAAACCGTGACCAATGATGATACTGAAGTTTATGGTGTTGGTGCATTTTTATTAGCCGGGTCTGAAATGTATAAATTGAAGTTGACGCATCATTAATTGTAACAATCAGCCGACATTAGGATAGTATGGCACTCAATTTTTAAATTAGGGCCGATATCCCGCACACACTACCAAATCAAACCTAAATTGAAAACAGGTATTTTAACATTTACCCTGCTCGTGCTGTGTTGCACGCTGAGCATGGGGCAAAGCAAATTCAATGGCTTTAGTGGCAAAGAAAACGGCACTTCATTTTATCAGAAGCGATTACAGGATTCGGATGCAGTCTATTTTACGCCGGAGAAGTATGCTATAAAAGCTGATGGCTCAAAAGATGTTTCTGATGCACTGCAGCAAGCTATCAATGATCTGAAAACGAGTCATAACTTCGGTATCCTGTTTATTCCGGAAGGAACTTATCTGATCAGCAAAACTATTTACGTGCCGACAGCTATCCGACTGATAGGTTACGGGAAAAGGCGCCCGGTAATTGTGCTTGCCAAAAACTCGCCCGGATTTCAATCGGCCGATACCACGGATAAGGGTAAGGCAAAATATATGTTCTGGTTTACCAGCAGTATTCCGCAACCTGGTAAAAAGATCAATGATGCAGGTGCGAGTACCTTCTACAGCGCCTTGTCGAACATCAATTTACAGATAGAAGACGGTAATCCATATGCGGTGGCCCTGCGCACGCATTACGCTCAGCATAGCTTTATTTCACATGTGGACATTAATATCGGCAACGGCAAAGCGGGTATGTTCGATGTAGGTAATGAGATGCATGATGTACGTTTCTTTGGTGGTGAATATGGAATTTATACCACCAAGCCATCACCTGGCTGGCAGTTTATGACCATTGATACCTATTTTGAAGGACAACGTAAGGCGGCTATCCGAACTCGCGAAGCCGGACTGACGATGGTGAGAATGCGGGTAAAGAATGTTCCGTCAGCAATAGATATCGAGCCAAATTATATTGAAAAGCTGTTTATGGAAGATTGCCGCCTTGAGGATATAAGCGGGGCAGCAATCAACGTAAGTGAAGAAAACAATGCAGGTAACCAGATCAGCCTGAGAAATGTGGTATGCCGTAACGTGCCAGTGTTAGTCAAATACACGCAAAGTGCTAGCCAGGTAACACCCAATGGCAGCATTTACCTTGTGAAAAACTATATGCATGGTTTACAAATGGATAGCCTCCACGCTGATCCGGTAATCAATACAATAAAGAATATCGAGCCATTAAAACAGATGCCCGCTACATTCAAAAGCGATATTCCTGATCTTCCTAATATTGACACCTGGGTAAATCTGAAAACACTCGGTGCGACGGGGGACGGTGTTACAGATGACACGAAAGCTATCCAGGATGCTATTGATAAATACCAGACAATTTATGTTCCCACAGGTTGGTATCGCGTAAGTCAAACCATCAAACTAAAGCCCAATACAGTTTTAATCGGTTTGAGCCCGATAGCGGCACAATTTATACTGGCGAACAATACCGAAGGATTTGGTGGTTTTGGCGGGCCTCAGGCGTTATTAGAAAGCTCAAAAGGAGGGAAGAATATCCTGACCGGTATAGGACTATCAACAAGTGCTGATAACCCAAGGGCTGTAGCCTGTAAATGGATGGCAGGTGAAGACTCTTACCTGAATGATGTGAAATTTATAGGTGGGCATGGTGGTATGGAAAGGCTTGGCAAAAAGACAGGAGCACAATCTGACGTAAAAGCATATAGGAACGGTAATGGTAACGATCCATCGTGGGATACGCAATACTGGAGCCTATGGATAACCGATGGCGGCGGCGGGACTTTTGAAAACATCTGGTCGGCCAATACTTATGCCACGGCGGGGACTTATGTATCAAATACCAATACGCCAGGTAGAATTTATGCCATGTCGATAGAGCACCATGTTCGTAATGAGGTTAGGTTTAATAATGTATCCAATTTCAGGGTCTATGCGATGCAACTGGAAGAAGAGAGCCGTGAAAGTACGGAATGCCAGCCAATGGAATTGGAAAATTGCAACGATATGGTTTTCGCCAACCTGTATATGTTCCGGGTAATTCGCGTGAACAAACCTTATCCTTATTCTATCCGCAACTGGGGTTCATCAAATATTGAGTTGCTGAACGTGCACAATTACAGCCAGATTAAATACACCACCAATAACCCACTCTATGATATGAATAGCAATATGACCATTCGTCCGTGGGAGTTTAATAGGCTTTACATTAATAAGAGTGATGAAGCATCACCTTTTAATCAGTCAACAGAAGTACAAAAGTTAGCTACCGGTTTTGAATTTGCCGAAGGTGTTTGCAGCGATAGCAAAGGGAATGTCTATTTCTGTGATTCACGGATGAGGAGGATATACAAATGGTCAGCTGAGAGCAAAAGTGTTAGCCTGCTGACCGATTACCATTGGGAGCCGTTATCATTATCCTGCGATAAAAATGATAATCTGCTGGTTGTATTCAAATACGTCCCAAAACCTGACTATTTGATGAACGGCAAACCGGAAGTATTTACCAATCCGCCTGATGCCAACGGTACGTCTTTTAGCGGCTGGGGTAATTCGGGTTTTGCCACATGGGTGTATTCGGTCGACCCAGATAATCCGGATGAAACCATCAAATTATTGCCGACAGCATCGATGGGCTCAGTAAAACAGGTTTATAAAGCACTATATCCTGCTCACCGCTGGCGCGATTATCATGATTTTAATACCGTAGCTGTAAATAAGCCAACAGAATGCTTTGTAGCTCCGGATGGGGTGACGATCATTCCCGTTGTATATGACCTGGCAAGATCAATCTGTTTATCAGAAGGATTTCCCGGCAAGCCAATGTATGTTTCGGATGAATATGATAAGCGAACTGTAAGTGTAAATATTAATGCCGAGGGATATGCATCCGACCTGAAATATTTTACTGAAAAAGGTGAATTCGGAAGCACTGTAGATAGCAAAGGTAATGTTTACATAGCAGACGGACAGGTATACGTTTTCGATCCGTCGGGTAAACAAATCAGCATTATAAAAGTCCCTGAAAGACCGGGTTCGCTTGCATTTGGTGGAAAAGATAGTAAAACGTTGTATATCACAGGAGAAACTTCTTTATACAGTGTAACTTTAAAATAATCTGTTTAATTTAACCTGCAAAACCTCAATTATGACCTTCATCAGTAAATCCTTATTCAGACTGCTTATCTGCTTGTTTTTATGCATAGCTATTTCAGATAGCTTTGCCCAAACCAACAAAAAACATTTTAATGTGGTAGCCTTTTATACCGGTCGGAACGACCAGGCGCATATTAGTTTTATGCATGAGGCACATAAGTGGTTCGCTGAAATGGGCAAGAAGTATAACTTTACTTACGATTCCACCAAAGATTGGTCGAACATGAATGCCAAGTTCCTGGCGAAATATCAGGCGGTTGTGTTTCTGGATACGAGGGTTGAAGATCCCATACAACGCAAAGCATTTGAGGAATATATGAAAAACGGTGGCGGCTGGTTAGGTTTCCACTTTGCTGCATTTGCATTAACACCTTCTGATTTTAATGCCGACTGGGATTGGTATCATAACGAGTTCCTCGGCTCGGGACAATTTGTAAGCAATACATGGCGACCAGTATTCGCTTATTTAAGAGTTGAAGATCACAGTCATCCGGCAACGAAAGGACTGCCAGATATTGTTAAGACATCACCAAGTGAATGGTACCGATGGGAAAAAGACCTCCGCAAAAATTCGGATATCAAAATATTGTTATCAGTAGATTCAACCAGTTTTCCACTCGGCACCGGGCCAAAACCACATGAAATATGGCACAGCGGCTATTACCCAATCGTGTGGACGAATAAAAACTACAAGATGGTTTATTTCAACTTTGGCCACAATGATATCGATTACGAGCATCATACCAACAAGGAATTATCACACACTTTCCCAAATCCAGACCAGGAAAAACTGATCATGAATTCATTGATCTGGGTGGCAACAGGCAAGAAGGTTAACTAAGTGTAACTGAAACACTATTGTTACAATTCCTTCATTATTTTTATAGAATCAAGAAGTAACTTGGTAAATTAGTTCACCAATTTAACTAACCAACCAATTTCACCTTTATGAAAGAACAGCATATTTCCCGTCGCCGGTTTATCGGTAGTACGGCGCTTGCCGCAGCCGGTATGGCTTTAGCTTCTAAATCAGTTTTTGCAGCGGGGTCATTATTCCAGGCAAAACCTAATTCAGTTATCAACGGCGTACAAATAGGCGTGATCACCTATTCGTTCAGAAGCATGCCCTCTACAGCACAAGACTTGTTGCAATATTGCCTGCAAACCAATATAAACGCTATTGAATTAATGGGTGATGCGGCAGAAGCATTTGCCGGAAAACCAACACGAAACAGCGGCGAGGATGGCCCAACTTATTTTAAACGTGTGGCTGATTGGCGGGCTGGAGTATCGATGGATAAATTCAAAGAGCTGCGCAAATTGTTTAACGATGCCGGTGTAAAGATATATGCATGGAAACCAAATGCACTAGGTGCAAAAAATACTGACGCCGAAATTGATTATGCATTTAATGCCGGTAAGGCTTTAGGTGTAACTCATGTGACAGTTGAATTACCGGCTGACGATAATCAAACTAAGCGCTTGGGGGACATTGCCGCCAAACATAAAATATACGTTGGCTATCATGCGCATTTACAAGCAACGCCAACCCTGTGGGATACCGCCTTAAGTCAATCAGAATATAATGCGATCAACCTGGATATTGGTCACTACACCGCAGGTACCAGCAGCAGCCCAATACCGTTTATAGAGAAGAATCATGCCAGGATCATGAGTATGCATCTGAAGGATAGAAAATATCACGATGGCCCGAACGCACCATGGGGGCAAGGCGATACGCCGATAGCTGAAGCGCTGCAATTAATGAAGAAGAACAAATATAAATTCCCGGCAACTATTGAGTTGGAGTATGATATTCCGAAAGATTCTGATGCAGTGAAAGAGGTGATCAAATGCCGTGAGTTTGCTGCGAAGGCATTGAGTTAAACTATTAGGAGGCCTTCAGAATAGGAGTTCGCTTTATTGTGTAATATAGACACAATAGTTATACTTTTTAATTGATTATTTTCCTACATTAGACAAACAAACCAATAAAACCTATTGAATAAAATGGCAACAAACACATATGATGCGATTGTGATCGGCTCGGGGATATCGGGTGGCTGGGCCGCAAAAGAACTAACTGAGAAGGGTTTAAAAACTATTATGCTTGAACGTGGCCGGAATATCGAGCACGTAAAAGATTATGTAAATGCGAGTAAGGCTCCCTGGGAATACCCTCATAGAGGTGGCCGTACCCAAAAGATGATCGAAGATTATCCGGTTCTGAAAAGGGATTATCCGCTTAACGAAACTAACCTGGACTATTGGGTTGACGAAAAGGAAAGTCCTTATACCGAAGTTAAACGATTCGATTGGTTCAGGGGATATCATGTTGGCGGTCGTTCATTAATGTGGGGACGTCAAAGCTATCGCTGGGCGGAAATTGATTTTGAAGCAAATTTAAAAGACGGTATTGCTGTCGATTGGCCGATCCGTTATAAAGACCTGGAACCTTGGTATAACTATGTAGAAGGATTTGCAGGTATTTCAGGTAACAGAGATGGATTAGGCATTTTACCCGATGGCAACTTTATGCCGCCAATGGAGATGAATTGTGTAGAGAAGGATGTTTCAGCGCGCTTTAATAATATCTATAAACAAGCCCGCCATATGGTAATTGGTCGTACAGCTAATATTACCAAGCCGCTGCCCGGAAGAACCAATTGCCAATACCGTAATAAATGCTGGTTAGGTTGTCCATTTGGCGCTTATTTTAGTACACAATCGTCAACTTTGCCGGCTGCCGTAGCTACAGGTAACCTAACTGTAAGACCATGGTCTATCGTTACCAAAATTCTTTATGATAAGGATACCAAGAAAGCAAAAGGTGTGGAAGTGCTTGATGCGGAAACTAACAAAACCTACGAGTACTATGCTAAAATTATTTTCCTGAATGCATCGACCATCAACTCAGCGTGGATCTTGATGAATTCGGCAACTGATATCTGGCCTGACGGTTTGGGCAGCAGCAGCGGTGAATTGGGACATAACCTGATGGACCATCATCTGGGTGTTGGCGCAAGCGGACTTGTGGAAGGATACGACGACAAATACTATTTCGGTCGCAGGGCGAACGGTATTTATATACCGCGCTACCGCAACCTTAATGGCGAAAAACGTGACTATATCCGTGGATTTGGTTACCAGGGCCGAGCATCAAGAGAGAGCTGGAGCAAAAGCAGCCCTGAATTAAGCATTGGAGCAGATTTCAAAGATGCGTTATCAGAACCAGGACACTGGACAATGAGCATCGGTGGCTTTGGTGAAACTTTACCATATCATGAGAATAAAGTTACCCTGGATAAAACCAAGAAAGATAAATGGGGACTAAATGTGCCATCTATCGATGCGATAATCCGTGATAATGAATTAAAAATGCGTATCGATATGCTGAACGACTCTAAAGAAATGCTCGAAGCAGCAGGAGTGAAGGATGTAAAAACGCATACGATGGAAGGCGTATTGGGCCGTGGTATTCACGAAATGGGCACAGCGCGCATGGGCCGCGATCCGAAAACATCGGTACTGAACGAATGGAACCAGGTTTGGGATGCCAAGAACGTATTCGTAACTGACGGTGCTTGTATGACGTCAACAGCTTGTCAGAACCCATCGTTAACCTATATGGCATTGACTGCCCGCGCCGTAGATTATGCGGTGAAGGAATTGAAAAAAGGAAATGTTTAGTTTAGTGAGTGGTTGACTACGTTGATTGAGGTAAGTGGTTAGAAGCTGCGAAATCTAAAAATCAGTTTAATCAGCTGTTCAGATAAATATTTACTAATTTAAGCCCTTGCAGAACCAATCTGCAAGGGCTTTTATATTCCTGTCAATTATTTATGAAAACGATCAAACTTATCATTCTCCTTCTTTCCCTGCCGGTACTTTTATTTGCTCAATCAGTTAAAATTGTAAGCAATCATGTTGGCTATGAAGCTGATGGGCCAAAGAAAGCCATCATTGTTGCAGATAGCAAATTGAACATCCCTTCATTCACCTTAGTTGATTCAAAAACCAATAAGGTGGCATATACAGGCAAAGCTGTTTTTAGCGGACCGGTAGATAAGTGGAAAAAGTTCCAGTTTTGGACGCTGGATTTTAGTTCGATCACAACAAATGGCAACTTTATATTACAGGCTGTAACTCCGCAAGGTACCGTATCTTCTTACCCGTTTGTGATAGGGAAGAACGTACTGGAACAAGCTACCTTATCAGATGTGATCTATTATTTCAAAGGGCAACGCAGTTCTGGCTTACTGGATAAAGCTGATCGTCATTCGCATTTACAGGGCAAAACAGATACCATTGATGCTCATGGTGGCTGGTATGACGCAACTGGCGATTATGGAAAGCATCTATCGCACCTTTCTTTTTCGTCTTATTTCAATCCACAACAGATATCATTAACGGCTTATAGTTTATTTAAAACATACGAGTTATTAAGCAAGAAACCAGGTACTGATTATCGTCAGTTCCTTCGCCGGATATTGGATGAGGCTATGTATGGCGCAGACTACCTGTGCCGTATGCAGGCAAAAGGCGGTGCATTTTATCGTTCGGTTGGCGCACCTGGCCCAGGAAAATTACCTCAGGATAGAGCGATCGGTCCCGAAGGGAAAAGCTACCGTATCAAAGTTTCTAAAAACGACGACTCATTTAAAACCAAATCTGAAGAGCAAGACTGGCGCAGCTATCAGTGCAGTTTCCGCTCTGGCGGTGGCATGTCGATCGCTGCTTTGGCAATGGCATCAACTTATCCAGTTTCGGGTGATTACTCTAATGCAGATTACCTGAAAGCAGCTGAAAATGCATTCGATTTCCTGGACAAAAATAATGTGTCGATGACCAATGATGGCAAAGAAAATATCCTGGACGATTATTGCGCGCTTACCGCCGCCACTGAATTATATAAAGCGACCAAGAATGAAAAATATAAAGCCGCTGCTGAAAAACGGGCCTTGTCATTGATTGGCCGCTTTACGACATGGAAAAGTTATAAAGATTACTGGCGTGCCGATGATAAAGACAGGCCATTTTTTCATCCGTCAGACGCTGGTCTGCCTGTTGTGAGTTTGGTGTATTATTATCCTTATGCTTCCGCCAACACTCAATCACAGATCAAAACGGCTATCCGAAAATCTATGGATTTTGAATTCGCGATTACGTCCGAAGTGAATAATCCTTTTGGCTATAGCCGCCAATTAACACAGGATACTTTGGGAAATCGCAAAAGTGCATTCTTCTTCCCGCATGGCAGCGATGCATCGCCATGGTGGCAGGGTGAAAACGCCCGCTTAGGCTCGGAGGCCACGGCAGCAAGGCTAGCTGCAGGATTATTTACTGACGATAAAGCCTATCACGATAAACTGGAAAGCTTCTCGCTTGATCAGCTGAACTGGATATTAGGATTAAATCCATTTGATTCATGCATGCTGGAAGGAATAGGACACAACAACCCGGAATATGGTTTCTTCGGCACATTTGAGTACACCAATGCTCCCGGAGGAATCGTTAATGGCGTTACCTCAGGTTTCGAAAATGAGGACGATATCGACTTGAATCTCCCATATTCACAAACTGGTAAAGATGCAGATTGGCGCTGGGCCGAGCAATGGCTGCCACACGCTGCATGGTATATGCTGGCTGTTGCATCACGATAGATATCAAGCATTTGTCATCATAATGTTTTTTAATTTTTTTAAAAAGTTTTTCGACTTCATAAAATAATAACTATAATTAGAAAAAAATCATAACTATGCCAGAGACTTCAACCATCGCGACCCCGGTTCAGAAAAAGCCACTTATTAGTCCAATCCTCATTATCAGTGTTTTATTCTTTGTTTTTGGGTTTATCACCTGGCTCAATTCGGTGTTGGTGCCTTATTTAAAGATTGCCTGTCAGCTGACTAATCTTGAATCGTACCTGGTAGCAACAGCTTTTTATATTGCTTACCTGGTGATGGCTGCACCGTCCGCGATGGTTTTGAAGAAATTTGGATTCAAAAATGGGATGGCAATTGGCCTATTCATCATAGCTGTAGGGGCCTTAATTTTCATTCCCGCCGCTTTAACACGTACTTATGCCATTTTTCTCACCGGGCTTTTTGTTCAAGGCGCGGGCTTGGCTATACTTCAAACAGCATCAAATCCATATGTAGTGGTATTAGGTCCTGCTGAGAGTGCCGCAAAGCGCATCAGTATTATGGGGATATTTAATAAATCTGCAGGCGCTATTGCGCCGATCGCGTTGGGGGTCGTCGCACTCAAAAATGTCGATCAATTGAAAGCCAGCCTGGTCACAATGAGCGCTGATAAAAAGATCGAGGTCTTAAATGAATTGGCATCAAGGGTGATCGTTCCATATATATGTATTATGGTTGCACTGGTAATATTGGCCATATTGATCTACCGTTCAACGTTACCCGAAATTGATACAGAGCATGAGGACGAATCAACTGCATTAGCCAATTCAAGCAAAACAAGCGTGTTCCAGTTCCCGAACCTGGTATTGGGTATTATTGCCTTGTTTTTGTATGTAGGTGCCGAGGTTTTAGCAGGGGATTCTATTATAAGTTATGGATCTGCACAAAATATTCCGTTGTCTACTGCAAAATTCTTTGCGACGTTTACTATGGTCTCTATGTTGGTTGGTTACGTAATCGGAATTATCTGCATCCCGAAATATATTACCCAGCAAAAGGCGTTGGTGGTTTCAGCTATACTAGGATTTATTTTCAGCATACTGGCATTGATCACCCAGGGTTATAGTTCTGTTTTCTGTATAGCACTACTTGGCCTGGCGAATGCGCTGATGTGGCCGGCAATATGGCCGTTGGCTTTGAGTGGATTAGGTAAATTCACTAAAACTGCGTCGTCATTATTGGTAATGGGTATATCCGGTGCAGCAGCCATTCCACCACTTTATGGTTACTTTGCGGATATTTATTCCCCACGGACAGCCTATTTGGTTTTACTGCCTATATACCTTTTTATATTTTATTATGCTACGTGGGGTCATAAGCTTAAGACGAAAACAGCATAATTTTATTCGCCCCAGGCTGTAATAACGATAGACCGTGAACCGCCATAATTACGGTGTTCGCAGAAATATATTCCCTGCCACATGCCCAGGGCTAGTTTGCCATTAGTAATGGGAATAGTCACTGAACTGCCTAAGATAGCTGCTTTCAAATGTGCAGGCATATCGTCCGGGCCTTCATCATCGTGCATATAGTCCGGGTCGTTTTCAGGGACACGCTTATTGAAGTAAGTTTCGAAATCCTGGCGCACTGTGGGATCAGCATTTTCATTGATGCATAGTGAGGCTGAGGTATGCTGAATAAATACCTGGCAGATTCCTGTTTTTATTTCCTGTATGCTGGGCAATGCATTAATTATTTCCTGTGTTATCAGGTGAAAGCCTCTTTTTCTTTCTCTCAGCCGTATAGTTTGCTGGTATATTTTCATAATTATTTAATTGCTAAAAGTAGGTTTTGTTCATTTTATTTTAAGCTTTATTAGTAACTATGCATCTATTCTCAATACGAACTCAAACAGGAAATAAACCAGCCTGTTAGTAATTAATTTATGGCGAATATCCAACCTTTTAGAGCAATCAGGTCGAATCCTTTTTATGCTGATCAATTGGTATTTACTTCCTTGCAGGTTGAATCTGTTTCTGGCGACGAAACCAAAGATGGTATGTTAGCACCTCTTAAGCATTTATTAGAGACTGGAGCAAGGTTGCGCCCTGAAACACCGGAAGGGCAGGCCAAAGCCTTCCAGGACATTAAGGACACATTGAAAGCACTGCTTGAAAGTGATAAACTATGGCACGAGCAGGCCCCCGGAATATATGTCTATGAGGTGGAACACAAAACTTATCGCCAGACAGGAATCTGGGCATTAACGTCTTTAGACGATTATACTCAAGGTAGTATCAAAATACATGAGCTGACCTTTGGTGATAGTATCCGGCGACTGACTAATTATCGAAAAAACACAGGCCTCGAAGGTAGTCCGGTTCTACTGGCGTATCATCCAGATATTACTATAAATCGGATCATTGCCGAAACGATAAAAAATAACAGGAAGGTAACCTACGGCAACGAACATGGATTACATCATCTCTGGAAGATTGAAGATCAGGAAAAGCAGCAACGTCTTATCGATGAATTCGCAAAGATTAAAACGGTCTACCTGGCTGATGGCCATCATCGCCTGGAATCATCTGCTTTGTTAGCGGCGGAGCAACGGGATAAGGGGTTGAATGAGTTTGGTCATATATCCTCTCTTTATATGGCGACCGATCAACTGCGGATTGAGGAGTATGACCGGGTAGTAGTATCTTCGGATAAAATCGGGAAAAACACTTTATTTAATCAATTAAAGCAGCATTTTTATATCCATCCTTCAAATCAACAAGTGCAACCCAGGAAACCACATCACTTCGGAATGTATTTCGAGAAAAATTGGTTCGAACTTACGTCAAAACCCGAACTTTATAACAAACAAAATGCAGTATCCAATTTAGATGCCTACATCTTACAGGAAACCGTGTTAGCGCCTATCTTTGGTATTGAAGATCCGAAAACAGATCAGCGGTTAAAATGTGCAGGTGGCGAAATGGCGATGGATGAGATCAATGCTATATTAAATGTTTATCCTGAAGCAATTGTATTTACTCTATGCCCGATGAGTGTTGAGCAATTGATAGAGGTTGCAGAAGCAGGTGAGATATTACCGCCAAAATCAACCTGGATTGTGCCTAAAATACCTTACGCTTTATTATTGCATCGTCATCAGACCGAATAACCCTAAATATTGAGCTATGAAAATGATCCCACTATTTAAATGCAGGAATTTGAAAGATGCGGTAGATTTTTATACCTGCATACTTGATTTTGAGTTGAAATATGCTGATCCAGCGGCCAATGATTGGGGAGGTGCTGACCTGATAAATACCGATGTTGAACTACAACTGACGACCTATGAAAGCGACACCTTATATGGATCTGTAGTAAATGTTTGGGTTGATGATGTAGATGGCTTATTTAATAAATACCTCGAACGCGGCCTGGATACTTCACATAAAAAGAATTCTCCTGTACACCAGGGGCCACTCGACCAAACCTGGGGTACAAGAGAATTCTATGTAACAGATACCGACGGCAATACGCTGCGTTTTTGCAGATCGTTATAATATCGTTCAGAGTTTATTTCTTTGGGCTTTTCGCCACAGGTGCTTTTGCTGCTTCTTTTTTAGGTGCAGGTGTTTTTGCTACAGGCTTTTTAGCGGCTGCAACAGGGGCTGGTTTAGCTGCGGGCTTTGCCTTAGTTACCGCAGGAGCTTTTTCCACTTTCTTAGCCACAACAGCAGAAGCGGTAACCTTTTCAGGCTCTTTCGCAGACTTTAAGTTTTTAGTGATTTTCTTGGCTAATTTTTTCGCCTCTTTTTCAATGTCAATCTCTACCTGGCCTAATTCTGCTGTAATGGTTTTTATTGTTTTGATCAGGCGTTGTTGAATCGATTTGGTTGCTATTTTCTTGGCTGCTTTTGCAGGAGAATCTTGTTTTTCTTTTTTCATGATTGGGTTGCGTCAAATGTAGATGATAGAAATATAAATTTAATATTATCTTTTTGTTAAGTCAATCATCTAAAGTTAAATAACCTCAAACTTGTCATAACAATGAGAATATATTAAATAACCTCATGTACTTTGTAATATTTTAGTAACACAACTTTATTGCCGCCATATTTTTTGTGGTAGAATATTTCATAATATTATATTTGAAATGCCCCGATTTAATTTAGATGCCTATTGACAGTAAATTGTCGATTGCAAACTAACTATCCCTTATCATGATCAGAAAAGCACTAACTATTGCCTTTATCTTATTCTGCACCTATTCATTTGGCCAAACCTGCAATTGCGATGTGGAGTTTCAGCATCTGCATACTTACCTGGAAAACAACTACGCTGGGTTTAAGGATAAAGAGGCGTTAATGAGCAAGACCGGCTATCAAAAATTAGTTGAAGAGTATGCCAAATACAGCAAGATGCCGCATAATAGTGAGGAATGTATTTTTATTCTTTCCCAATTTCTCGATCATTTTAAGGATAATCACATCAGTCTTGCATCAACGCTTAGAGGCAAAACCGATTCGGCCTTTCTTAAACAAAGGCAGATAATTGAGATAAGTGACCAGAAGTATAAAGAATTGCTTAAATCCAAAGGCAAAGAAGGCATCTACTATTTTAAGTGGGATTCATTGGCCTATAAGATTGCAGTTATAAAAGACAAAAGCCCGGTACATGATTATATAGGGGTAATAGTAAGCTCTAATTTGCCAGGATGGAAAAAAGGCTCAATAAAGCTGTACGCAAAAATGGAAAACGACAGTGCCGCAAAAGGCGTACTATTCATGCGTAACCAAATGCCGTCGGTTAACGGGTTCTTATTTAAAGGAGATGAAATTCTCGGGGATTTTCAACGCGAAGGTACACCGGTTAAAAAACAACAGCAGTTTGATCATTACGATCCATTCTCATCAAAGAAGTTAGATGATAAAACCCTTTATATTAAAATAGCCAGCTTTAGCTTATCTTATACTAAAAAGATCGATTCTTTATTTAAAGCAAATGAAGATGCGTTGAAAACAATACCTAACCTCATACTTGATCTTCGTGATAATGGCGGAGGTGGTGACATGGCTTATCAACCCATACTGCCTTATATATATACTGATCCAGTGAAAAATATTGGTGTTAGTTTGTATGCTACCGAAGGCAATATTAAAGGATGGAAAAAGAATGCTGCTAACCCCGATCTGACCGAAGACGAAAAAAAGTGGTTTGACGGCGCAGTAGCAAACATGGAAGCACACAAAGGCGAGTGGATCAACTGGAGTGATGACGGCACTTATTCCAATTTTACCAAACTACCCAATCCGTCAAAAGTAGTGATACTGATCGGCCGTGGTTGCGCCAGTTCAACGGAGCAGTTTCTGCTTGAAGCACGCCAAAGCTCAAAGGTGATACTGATGGGGCAAAACACACAAGGTACACTTGATTATTCTAATTGGGTAGAATCGCCATTGGTTTGTTTCCCTTATGTATTGCGCTATCCGACAACCAGGAGCAGAAGGATAGATGTGGGACAAGGAATTGACAATGAGGGTATAAAACCGAACCGCTACCTCGATCCAAAAACAGATTGGATAAAAGCAGCGGTTCAGGAACTGGATAAATAAAATTTATCAGTTTGTAATATCGACAAACCTCAATGGTGTATTCCAACCGTTGATAGAAACTTGTACGTTCTTATTGCTTTTGAACTGATCGCAGTCGATTACTATTTTCTTTTGCTCACCCGGCAAAATAGTGATATAGTTGTCACTATAAAATACGGGCAAGAGTCTGGCTTTAGTATTGCCATCAGTTATTGATACCCTGTTGAAGAAAGCAGGGACATTCTTTTTGTCGTTGGTCAAAGTGACTTCAACTTTCCCTGGCTTCAGGTATTTGGCGCTTACTGCCAATTCACTCTTTTTCATTTTCTGTAAGCCGGAATAATTTCCTTTGCTATCAGCTATCCAATAAATGTTTTGCGTGATCGGCTTTTTATAAGCATCCTGGAACTCCAGATCGAGGAAAATGCCTTTATCTGCCGCCAATTGATCAATCTTATTTTTAATTGACATATATTTTTTTGGAAGCGTTGGGCCGATATCAGCAAAAACCTGGTCAAGTAAAGTTTCTTTGCCATCCATATCATAAGCTTTGACAACCAGCATCATACCACTGCGCGGCTTAAAGGTATTGTTCACGGCCATCACCACGCCATTAACGGGGTTGTACATGATGTGCAAAGGCTCGCTGCCGTTGTGTAATCCATACAAACAAGCGTTGGGATCAAGGTAATAATCATACATCTGCCCACGCATGGCAGTCCATGGGTTTTGTGTTTTCCAGATGATAGTGCCGGTATACCATTCCCACATATGAGCGCTAAACCCTTCCATCAAACCACGGTACTGGTCATAGTTCACTAACTGGGCCTTGAAGGCAAAATCTTCAGCATTTTTAGCCTCTCCATATTTATTGATGCTGGTATCGTAGCCGATGTACTTATGGTAATCCCATACCTCATCGGTTTTGTTTTTGTGAGTTGACTCATCGTAAACCGGGATATTATCCAAATGATCTTTCGGTATAAATTTCCGCAATGATTCAATGTCACTTACACCTATGGAGCCAACTTCCGAGTTAAAAGGATAGGTCCGGTGCTCCCAGAAAGTAGACAGCGGCTGAATACCATAAGGCCCGTCACCATTGCCAAGCAACGTATTATAAGACATGGCATCGGAGTTTGAATAATCAACAAACCAACGTGTATTATCCAATTTCGGCATGATCGTATCACGTAACGCAGCTAGAATATCTTCCGGTGGAGTTATCTCGTTACCACCGCACCAGATAGCCAATGATGCGTGGTTACGTACCATTTTTACCTGGTCTTCTATCGAACGTAGAAATAGGGAATGGTCGTCAGGGTATTTTCTTCTTGTCCATTGGTCATCCAGTTTCATTGGGTCCTGCCAGCGGCCATTGCAATCACCTGATCCCCACATATCCTGAAAAACCAGCATGCCATATTTGTCACAAGCATCATAAAACTCGGGACGTTCTATCATAGCGCCACCCCAAACACGTATCAGGTTCAGGTTCATATCCCTGTGAAAACGTACCTCGGCATCATAGCGCATATCCGAAAGGCGCAGCATGGCATCGGAAATGATCCAGTTGCCACCTTTGATAAATATCTTCTGACCATTAACCATAATCTGCCGGCTTTTGGTCTGTGTATTCCATTCAGATTGCAACTGACGAACGCCCACTTTAACATTTCCCTTGTCAGACACTTTTCCGTTGATCAAAAAGCGGACGTGCAGATCATACAAATTCTGCGGACCGTACCCATTTGGCCACCACAACTTTGGGTTTTGCAGCACAAGATCATTAAGACTAACTTCTTGTGTGCTGTTAGCTTTAAGAGATACATTTTTCGATACAGTTTTGCCATCGATATCATATTGCAAAACACCCGATACTAGTGTTGCGGTAGGATTCTTCAGTTCTGCTGATACTTTAATAGTTGCAGGCTGCTGAGTACCATCAACCTGGCGCACTCCGGGAACCAAAGTAATAACATGCGTATCTGTAATGCGTACCTTACCCGTTTTGCGGACAATAACTTTATCCCATATGCCGGTATTTCTATCGCGCATGGGTTGAATCCAGTCCCAACCTGCGGTGTATTGTAAACCTACATTGCGGGCAATGGTACCGTCACCGCCTTGTCCGCCATTTGGATTGCCCGGAACATCTGGTGGGTGCACCAACACAGCTAGCCTGTTGTTGCCATTTTTACTCAGAAATGAGGTTATGTTATAACTATAGCGTAGAAACATCCCCACCTGGGGTGCTTTGTTGAGTTTTTTTCCATTCAGGTAAACATCGCAGCTATAATTTACCCCCCTGAAGTCAAGATAAACCTGGTCGTCAGCGCCAGCTTGTTCCTTAAAATCTTTAACGAACCAATAAGTGTAATAATCGCGCCCGGTTTTATAGATATCCGGTATTTGCTCATTATTTAACCCAAAGAAGGGGTCGGGGACCTTCTTATTGTTCAGTAAAGTTGTCAAAACTGTACCGGGAACAGTAGCTGGAATCCAATCACTCAGATCAAAACCGGGTGTGGAAATTTTGTTGCCATCAAACTTAACACTTCCGGCGGGCGTGCATTTCCAACCACTGTTTAATTCATCGTTGCTTTGTGCTTTTGTCTCAGGAAGATATAGAATGGAGATCAAAAAAATGAGTAGGAGAGAGTGTTTCATATTTATTGCGGAAAAGGCTGCAAGATAACAATTGGCACAGTTTTAGCTTACTTTTTTGCAAGCATTTTAAAAATTTGCTCAAATAATTACAACTACGACATATGAACAACCTTTTATCATTACAACTACAAATGCCAAACGGCAATACTAACGACATAAAATTGATCGGTAAACATGATAACCTTAAAGAATACGGGATCGATAGCTCTATGATTTATTCTGTATGGTTTGAGGAAGATGAAACACCAGGCGGATATTTCTCATTTTCGCCAAAGAATCAAACCTGGGAATATCATGGGTATCTTTCTGCTAATGAGCAGATGCAGATCGCTGAATTCCTGGAAGATCTGGAAGCACAGGCAGCATAACCTTAATTTTCCAGTTTCTGATAAAATTTCTAATTTGGGTATGATCAATACCCAAATTACATGAAGCCGAAGAAGTTTATCAGGGTCAATCCGCATCTTCCTGTCAAAAACCTTAGGGAAACGCTAACCTATTACCGCGACAAACTAGGCTTTTACGATGAATGGACCTGGACCGACCAAAACGGTAACGAAACAGATGGAGGCATCAGGCGGGATGATATGCGTTTGCTATTTGGCGAAGCTCCTGATTTTGTGATTACTATCAGTAGCTACCCAAAGAGTCGCCTTCCTTTGATGTGGTTTGTCGAGAATATCGATGAGATATTTGAGGAATACCAAGCAAGGGGTATCGAGTTTGCCGACACCTTACGAACTCATACTTATGGTCTGCGTGAGTTTGCTTTTATTGATATTAACGGATATTATATCCGCGTCGCTGAAGGAACAGAGTAGTAAGTCTTACGAAAATAGTCGGTCCGCTTTAGCGTAGAGTTCATCATTCTCAGGCAAATCATAAACCATACAATTAAACAAGGCCAGCCCAAAAAGCAGCATGTGTTTATGCCGGTCTATGTCGTCACTTTGCAGGTCAGTTTTCCAATCACTGTCCGGATATTTCTGTTTGTACTTTAGTTCAAGTGCGCCCAGCATATTTCTTAGCTGTGGATAATCAAACCAATGGGGCATGGCATAATAACTGGTAAGAGCACCCATTCTGTTTCTCAAAGCAACATCATCCGGACTGGGCTTACCATAGTATAGATAAAAATACACGCACAGCCCCGCCAGTAAGAGACCAAGCAACAGATACGTCCCGGTTTTTATTGGATTCCCTTCATATCTGTCACTATTATTAAAAGCCAGGTATAAGAACCATGCGGAAAATATCAGGCTGAGTATTCTGCCATACACCGCTTTAACACTTTGGGCATTTACAGCTATATTAAAGCCGTTCCTGCTTCTGAATTTTGAACTAGTAACAAACATGGAACCCACCGGGAAAATCGGGATAAACATAATTGAAAAGAATTTTGATTCGACCCATTGATTATTAACTGCCGCGACTTTGCCGCAAAAACGAGTTCCGAAAACGACGATCATTGTGATAGGATTTTTTATCTATTAAAATAAAATAAGCGACCGGTGCTGATTGGTACACGGAAGCTTATACGCAGAAGTATTTGACTTAGATATTCCAATGACCTATAATTCCTTTATCTTAACATTTCTAAACGCTATTCCCGTCGCCCAGTCCTGCAGAACGATATGACCGTTGATATGCTTGCCGTATTCAGGGAAAGCGTGAAAATGAGATTTTGCAACTTTATCCGCCCAGGCTTTGGAGTTAAAGTCTTCTGTTGTGGTTAGTACTCCGTTGAGAAAGAATTGCACTTTGCCGTCTTTTTGTTTGATCTCGGAGTGGTTCCAGGTATCTGCTGGTTTAGTTTTAACAAAGGTTTTTTGTGATGACATACCGAATAAGCAGCCCGAACGATATTGCGGTTTTGCATAGTCCGGATTAGCATTATCGAGCAATTGGTATTCGGGCCCGGATGCCCAACCTGTCGGGACATCTTTTCTTTCTAAGACATTGATAAAAACTCCGCTGTTACCGCCTTTTGGTAGTTTCCAATCGAATTTAAGATCAAAGTTTTTGTATTCTTTATCGGTAACCAGGTCACCGGGCCCAGTTTTATCCATAGGGTCGCAGAACAGCTCACCATCTTTTGCTTTCCAAACAGTGAACGGCGCCTGGCTGTTATATAAGTGCCAGCCACTGGTTGAGCTTCCGTCAAATAACAATTTCCAGCCTTGTGATTTTTCTGTTGCAGAAAGCTTATTGTTTTGGTCAGTTGTGTAAGCGAAACAGGTAAAAATGGCTGCCGATATAGCCAGAATAGACAAAGATTTGATCTTGTTCTTTTTCATAATTCTTTAGGTTCTTAGTTATTGGTTTACAGGCATCAAATTGCAAAATAAATTTTACAAGACAGATAGCTTTGCTAAAAAACAATCAGTCAAACACCATGTTCTAAATATACTATGCAAAAACGTTTACTTGTTATCGATGACGACAAAGACCTGCTTGAGGTGATCAAGATCTATTTCGAGATGGAGGGATACGTGGTAATTACATTGCCCAGGGTCGACAATATATTTCGGGCGTTCAGCAAGTACGATCCTGACCTGATCCTGCTGGATTACCAAATGCCGGAAGAGAATGGCGATAAAATATGCCAGCAACTAAAAAGTAACCCCGCCACGTTTAATGTTCCTGTCATCATGATCTCCGGCTATTCCAAAGCTGAGCTTGATCGTGACTATCATGGATGGAATGGCGTAGTTTCCAAGCCATTTGATTTGCCCGTATTGCAAAGAGCGATTGAGAAGTTTTTGAAGAAACCAGCTGACGAACGGAATTAATTTCTTAAAGTATTCCGAAGAAAGTGAAGTGCAGAAGAAAGGATCCGAACCCCAACAATATTATGCAATTGGTTAAAAAAAGTCTCTCCCCACCGGTATTTTAATACCTCTACCGGAGAAAAGCCGACCATTATTGAGATCTTTATTTTTTAAATTTACACAATGATATTGGCGATAGATGTTCATTATAAAGATACTTATGCAAAGGCAGCAGGCGTTTTGTTCAGTTGGAGTGATGATAAACCTAAAGGAATAATAATTGAAAAAATAAAAGAAGTTGAAGATTATATTCCTGGACAATTCTTCAAAAGGGAGCTACCTTGTCTTCTAAAAATTATTGACAAGACTTCTCTTAATGAAATTGATGCTATTTTAATTGACGGATATGTATATATTGATGATAATGAGGGGTTTGGTCTAGGTGGATACCTTTGGAGCGAATTAGGACACAGTGTACCAGTTATCGGAGTGGCTAAGACATCATTTTTAAGAAATAAGGGCACGATTCTACCGATAAACAGAGGGGTAAGTAAAAACCCATTGTTCATCTCCTCAATTGGAATCGATTTAAGTGAGGGAGCAAGTTTGGTCAAAAATATGAAAGGCGATTATAGGGTGCCCGAAATACTAAAGGCGGTAGACAGGATAACGAAAGAGATGTAGTTTATTAATTATATGCTTATTACTCTCGCCGGACACCTACCAAAGTCATATCCGTATTTGTCATTTTTATAAACCTAGCGTGATACGTGAAATAAGGATCAGGATCTAAAAGGGAATTATCTTTTGGTTCCAGAAAAAAGCCCAACTCAATTTCGTAATGAAAAATATCTTTATCTGGTAATAATGGGGAATTTCGAATCTCGTTTATACTGTACTTTATTATTTCAATTTCTTCAACTACAAATTGCAAATCATTCTCCAAGTACTCATTCCCAAAAATCTGTTGATGTAATGGAATTAGAACATTTATCGATCTGTGAATTAAACTTTCTGTATTCTTTTTAAATATGTTTACAACCTCTTTTATGCACTCCCAATTTACTTTGATAACGTTGGTTTTGCGATCTTTAAATATGTTCTCTTCGAAAGAAATAACACATTTTAGGTCGTTGATCAGGATTGCGGCCCACCAATAATCTCTTTTTGTATTTGCGTTATCAATAGATCGTTTAAATTCCAGTTCGTAATTATCAGTTTTTAGAATCATAAATAAGTTATTTACTGGCAGATGAAATATTAGTTTATTTTCCTTAACGGTTCGACCTGTAAATTTATCACAAAGGGGTTAAAATAACAAAAAGCCCTGATGCTTGTCACATCAGGGCTTTGTACCCAGAGCCGGGGTCGAACCGGCACGGCCTTGCGGCCATTGGTGTTTGAGACCAACGCGTCTACCGATTCCGCCATCTGGGCCTCAATTGGTCTGAACGGTGGATTAGTTCGTTCAAAACCGCGCTGCAAATGTATTTAAACTCTCTTTAATACGCAACAAATATTTTTGTCTGTAGTAAATATCTAAAATTGCATTCAACCGGCTTTCTTTTGCGGTGTCATCAAGGGTGTGATAATCATCTGTTAATGAGTGCAGTTTCTGGTTAATATCGTCATCCACCGACATCACCTCGTTGTTGATCTCACCCCACTGACCGGCATCTTCAATTTCCATCAATCGCTCGTTGATGTCCATCATTTCCATCAAAAAGTCTCCGGGCAGGGCAGGTTTGGCACCGTCAACTAATAACTCATGCTCACGTAAAATATATTCTAACCGCTTAGCAGGATCGTTCAAAGTTTGCCATGCTTTGTTATTGATGGTTGATAGTTCCAGTATTTCCTGTTGTTTTTCATCCGTATCGGTAGCATAAAAATCCGGATGGTATTGTTTGCTTAGTTCATAAAATTTCTTTTTCAAAGCTGCCACATCAGGGTTAAAGGATTCAGGTATTCCGTAGAAATCGAAGTAATTGATCATGTGGGCAAAGTTATACGTTTTAGTGTCATCCTTTACGTATAACCTAATACGTTTAACGTATAACCAAAAAATTGCATCTTTGTGCATGAGTTTATACGAACAGATACGGCAAAAGCCTTTCTTTATACTAGGTCCGTGCGTTATGGAAAATCAGGACCTGCTTTATACCGTTGCCGAAAAAGTTGCCGAAATAGGACAGAAGTACCCAGTAACCGTGATCTTCAAATCTTCTTTTGATAAGGCAAACCGAACTTCTATCCATTCTTACCGCGGACCGGGTATTGAAAAAGGTATGGAAATGCTGCAGAATGTAAAAGAGCGCTTTAATTTGCCAGTTACTACCGATATTCATGAACCATACCAGGCGGCTATTGCTGTGGAAGTGGTTGATATATTGCAAATACCCGCATTTTTATGCCGTCAAACCGATCTATTAGTCGCTGCTGCAAAAACAGGAAAAGTTGTCAATGTGAAAAAGGCTCAATTCCTTTCAGGGCAGGATATGTTTTACCCGGCGCAAAAAGTGATTGAAGCCGGGAATGAACAAGTGATCCTAACTGAGCGCGGTAATATGTATGGTTATAATAACCTGGCGGTTGATTTCAGGAATATTTATGACATGAAGAAATTCGGTCACCCGGTTTGTATGGATTGTACACATTCTGTTCAGCGTCCGGGCGGTGCAGGTGGCAAAACCGGTGGCGACCGCACTTTTGTTCCAATGATGGCATTGGCAGCTAAAGCTTTTGGCGCCGATGGGTATTTTATGGAAACACACCCTGATCCGGATAATGCTCTGAGTGATGGGCCGAACATGGTGAAATTGCATGAGCTGGAAGAAGTGATAAAACCTTTGATTGCTTAATAGGGTTTTACGTGTGACGTTGTACGTTATACGTAATTAAAATCACACAAAAACGTATTACGTAAAACTTAAAACGTACAACTTGAAAGACATTGCCAAAAGGGTATTTGATATCGAGATCGAATCGCTGAAAGAAGTTGCTAATTCTATTGGTGATGACTTTACCGCAGCAGTTAATGCTATTCTGGAATCAAAAGGTAAACTTATAGTGGCCGGTGTAGGCAAATCAGGCTTGATAGGGCGGAAGATAGCTGCAACACTGGCAAGTACAGGCACACCGAGCTTTTTCCTGCATCCCGGAGAAGCCTTTCATGGTGATCTGGGTATGGTGGAACATGATGACCTGGTTATATTGATCTCCTATTCAGGGGAGACCGATGAAGTACTAAAGATCATCCCTTTTCTGAAATGGAACAATAACAAGATCATCAGTATTACTGGCAACCCGAATTCAACTATTGCAAAAAATAGCGATTACCACCTGAATGTGTGCATTACCCGTGAGGCTTGTCCGTTGGAATTGGCACCTACATCATCAACCACCGTTACTTTGGTTATGGGAGACGCTTTGGCAATCGCATTAATGGAAGCCAGGCAGTTTCAGCATGAGGATTTTGCACGTTTTCACCCCGGAGGCAGTTTAGGCCGAAAGCTATTGGTAAAAGTGAAAGACTTGATGCGTAAGGATAGCCTCCCTTTTATCGACAAAAGCGCCTCATTTACAGAAATGCTTCTCTGCATGTCTGAAGGTAAGCTTGGAATGGTTATAGTTGGCACGGCTGACAAGGTAGAGGGGATTGTAACCGATGGTGACCTGCGCAGGGCATTATTGCACACCCCGGATACCAAACAATTGCACATCGATGATATGATGACGGTTAACCCAATTATAGTTGAGCCAGACGAATATATTCACCAGGCAGAACAGCTAATGATCGAACGGAAAATAGCAACTATCCTTGTCGGCTCGGCACAAGAACGTACAATTGCTGGCGTCTATCAAATCTACAACGGGTAATCTTCAAACTTTAACTCCTGCTATAATCTGGTGGAAATTAGTGCTTGCGTCGGTAAGTACTACTTTGAGTTCTAAATAATCAAATATTTTATGCAGCAGTTCCATGTCAAAAACATGCTGGTGCAGGCAGCGGTTGTTAAAATTGTCACGGCAACGGGCAGGAAAAAGGTCCCTGTCAACCACACCAGGGTCGCGGTCAAGATCATGCAGCGCCAATATCTCATCCAGGTGGGTTAAATCATCTTCTTTCGTATTGTTGCGATAATCCTCCATTATATGCTCGAAGGTGGTTGTCGGTCGCTTATGATCAAAGGTATAACGCTTATCAGGTAATATGGCTAGCAATAGTCCATTTGGCTTTAAAACCCTTAACCACTCTTTTAAAGCCTTTATAGGGTTGGCAATATGCTCCAGGTTATGGCTCGAAAGAACAAAGTCATATTGCTCATTTCCGATGATGCTAAGATCAGCCCCATCGGCTATATACTGATATCCGGCATTTTTATTTATATCATACCGGTATGTATTGCCTTCGTGGATAGTGTTTTCCCAAACGGTGTTGGTGCTGAAATTTACGCCATCAACCTGTGCAGCTAATGGGTAAATCGGAATAAATTTTTTCCCGGAGAAGATATCGCTGGGGCCGCCGATCTCTAGTCCTTTTTTCCTTTTTACGTATTTTTTTATCGCGTTGAAGTTGTCAGTCTTTTTAGGAAATAGTTGCCTCAGAATACCCATATTTAGTTAAGATTATAGTCGCAATAATACATTTATTACTCCAGTAATTGACTTATAAATAAATATGCCCGGACTAAAAAAAAAATTCTTAACCTTTGAGACATGCAAAAATAACAGTATAAATTATCGCCAATGTCTATATATTTTGATCAGATGAGTCGTCCGGTTGAATTACCGGCTACGCCTAAAAGGATAATTTCTATCGTGCCTTCTCAGACTGAGTTATTGTTTGACTTGGGGCTTGATGAGGAGATCATCGGTATTACCAAATTCTGTATTCATACGGCTGATAAAGTTAAACGAAGACTGAAAGTAGGCGGAACTAAGAAATTAAATATCAATCAAATAAAAAAACTAAATCCTGATCTGATCATCGGAAACAAGGAAGAAAATGAAAAAGATCAGATTGAGGACTTAATGCAATATTTCCCGGTATGGATGAGCGACATTTCCAATCTGGATGATGCTATTGATATGATACAAAAGGTGGGGCGGTTAGTTGATAAAGAAGAAAAAGCTGCTCAAATGGCTTCAACTATCTCTGCTTCTTTTGATAATCTGAAAATCAAATCCTCCTCGTTAAAGGTTGCCTACCTGATATGGCGCAAACCCTACATAGTAGCTGGTAAGGGAACTTTTATTGATGATATGCTTAAAAGATGTGGTTTAAAGAATGCTTTTGATGAAGAAAGATACCCGGAAGTATTTCCAGGACAAATAGTGGAGGCGGATCCTGATCTGGTATTTCTTTCCTCAGAGCCTTATCCCTTTACCGACCGGCACATTACAGAATTTCAGGCCTTGGTACCTAATGCCAAAATCCAGCTGGTTGATGGGGAACTCTTTTCGTGGTATGGGAGCAGGTTATTGCATGCCCCCGGATATTTTAAACAACTGATTTCGAGCTTCAATCGGTGAAATCTGAAAAATAATCTGTGAAATCCGTATAAATAATTATCTTTGCCGACTCTTAAAAATCCTAACTGCGGAAGTGGCGTAATTGGTAGCCGCACCAGACTTAGGATCTGGCGCCGCGAGGCGTGGGGGTTCGAGTCCCTTCTTCCGCACTGTATTAAACCCGGTCTAGTTGGCTGGGTTTTTTGTTTTAAGTCATCAGTAAAATTTCTTAAATATCCACTTATGGCATAGGTTAATGGAGTAAAATCAGCTTAAAAATCGTATTTTTGATAATGTTATCCAGCCCCATTATTTTATCAATTACCCTTATTATTTTCCTGGCCACCGTTTTCCGTTCTGCTTTTGGATTTGGCGAGTCGCTTATAGCAGTCCCCTTATTAGCTATGGTAATGCCACTGCAAATGGCTGTTCCTTTATCCGTTCTGATATCGGTTACAGTTGCGGGCGTTGTAGTAATACAGGACCATAAAAAAATACATTTAAAAAGCGCCGCAGGTTTGATCGTTTGTGCCCTTATCGGCATACCTATTGGCTTATGGTTATTGATCCATTTGCCTGGTTACCAGGTAAAGCTTTTGTTGGGATTGGTGATAAGTGCTTTCGCTATATATTTACTAACAGGCAGCCAGCTAAAAGAACTGGAACAAGATAACCAGTGGTGGCTTTTTATCTGCGGCTTATTATCAGGGGTACTCGGAGGTGCCTATGGTATTAATGGGCCCCCGTTGGTTATTTATGGCGCTAAACGACGTTGGACACCGCAACACTTCCGTGCTACCCTACAGGCTTATTTTCTGATCGCAAGCATGGTCGGCGTTGTAGGCTATTGGTTCGGTGGTTTGTTAAATCCGCCTTTACTTAGATACTACGGATGGTCATTGCTTGTGCTTTTGCCAGGCGTGCTGCTTGGCAGGTTACTTAATTCTAAAATGAAAGGAGATAAGTTTTTCCAATACAGCTATGTTGTACTTTTAGGATTAGGTCTTCTATTACTTGTTAATACATTATTTGCAACAAACAACTAGCGGGGGTAATTGAATGTTGTTTTAAAAATCCTTATTACCCGTCTTCTTGAATTTTCGTGAAATTAACTTCATTATGATATTAGTATTTTATATCTGGTAAAATACAGGTCAATTTTAAATCAAATGTCATTTCACAAAAGCGCTTTTCCTATATTTGTTTTACCTTAAAATAATAGAAAAACACAATATTCTTTAAACCCACACCCATGAAAACCAATATTGGAATTTCCGATGAAAACAGAGCCGCTGTTTCAGCCCAACTGGCAAAATTATTAGCCGACGAATTTGTACTCTACACCAAAACCCGTAACGCTCACTGGAACGTTGAAGGGCCTGATTTTCATTCGATGCACTTGTTTTTTGAATCGCAATACGAGGAACTTGATGAGATAATGGACAGCGTTGCTGAACGTATCCGCATGATCGGTCACTATGCACCGGCTACTCTGAAAAGCTTTTTACAGCTTACTCATCTTGGCGAGCTTACCGAGAGATCAAATGATAGCCTTGGCTTTATCCGTGAATTGGTAGAAGACCACAGCAGCATTATCCAATTCATCAGGGGAAATATCAATCCATTTGCCAATGATTATGGCGATGCGGGCACCAGCGATTTCATTACCGGGCTGATGGAAACACATGAAAAAATGGTGTGGTTCCTGCGCTCACACTTAAAATAAAACAGAACAATCTGCAAACTATTAAAAGGCGGATGGCATATCATGTTATCCGCCTTTTGTTTATATAAATCTATCTTCGCATATCTCTTAAAATAATCTATCTAAATGAAAACTATCCGCTGGGGCATATTAGGCGCAGGCCGTATTGCACGTAAATTCGCATCTGACCTCAGGTTTGCAGAAGGTTGTGAATTGATAGCCGTTGGCTCGCGCAGTAAACAATCTGCTGATGAATTCAGCAAAGAGTTTCCGGTACAGCACTGTCATCACAGCTATGAGGAATTGGCCCAAAATCCAGAAGTGGACGTGATCTATATCGCCACGCCGCACAATCTTCATTACGAGAATACTTTACTGTGTTTGCAACATAATAAAGCTGTATTGTGCGAAAAACCATTTGCCATGAACAGCAGGCAGACTATAGAAATGATCAACCTGGCTAAGGAAAAGAAAGTTTTTTTGATGGAAGCACTATGGACCAAGTTTCATCCGCATTATATTAAAACGCTTGAGATGATACAACAAGGGTTGTTGGGCGAGATCAGGTCTGTACTTATAAATTTTGGTTTCAAACCGATTCCGCCTGTGCCGACCAGGCTATTTGATCCTGAACTGGGAGGAGGAACAGTGATGGATATCGGCATTTATAATGTATTTATGGCTATGAGCGTACTTGGCAAACCTGACCACATTGAGTCCAGCATGACACCTGCATCTACCGGCGTTGATGAGCAATGCGCAATACTGTTTCGCTATAACAATGGTGCGTTGGCGCAGTTGTTTTCTACCTTTTCTTCCGACTTGGCAACGGAGGCAGATATTTCGGGCACCGAAGGGAGGATCAGGCTTACCTCGAGGTTTTATGAGCCATCTGCCACAGTCGAATTTTATAAAGGAAGGCCGGATTCAAAAGAACTTATTCATGTACATAAAGAAGAAGGGTTTGGTTATCAATACGAGGCCCGTCATGTAAATGAATGCCTGAGGAATGGACTTACTGAAAGCAATATAGTATCTTTTGCAGACACTATGTTATTGATGGAAACACTGGATAAAATCAAGAAGATGGCAGGTATTCATTACCCGGCAGATAGCGTTTAATCAATATTTCGCAACACATATACAATTATACATATAACTTTTATGAAAATTTTAGGACTAATTGGTGGTATCAGCTGGGTGTCCACTGTTGACTATTACAGGATCATTAATCAAAACATTAACAAAAAATTGGGTGATCTTAATTTTGCTGAATGCATTATACACTCTTTTAATTACCAGGATATTAAGCGGAATAATGATGCCGAAGATTGGGATAGTACTCTAAAAATGCTTACGGGTGCAGCTATTAACATGAAGAATAGCGGAGCAGAAGCAATTGTGTTATGTGCCAACACCATGCATATGGTGGCTGATCAGCTTGAACAAAATGTGCAATTACCTCTTATTCATATTGCCACTGAAACTGCCAGTGTAATAAAGTCGAATGCTTTAAAGAAGGTGGGAGTGTTAGGCACAAAATTCACCATGGAGCGGTCTTTCTTCAAGGATAAACTTGCAGCACAAAATATCGAAGCAATAATACCAGGTTCAAAAGAACGTGAATTTATTCATTATACTGTTTTTGAGGAGCTTGGGAGAAATATATTTAAACCCGAAACAAAACAATTTTACCTGGATGTGATGAACAAACTAGCTGATCAGGGGGCCGAAGGGATAGTAATGGGCTGTACTGAAATCCCCATGCTGATCTGCCAGGATGATATAAACATACCATTGTTTGACACTTTGCAGATACACGCAGATGCTGCGGTAAAATTCGCTTTAAGTTAAGACCACCATTTCAACGGAAACTTTATATTATCCACTGAGCTTACTACCAGATCGGGCTTAAAAGCATAATGACTTAAGGTATCTTTATCCGATATACCCGAAAGTACCAATATGGTTTTATAGCCCATTTGTACACCGCCTTGTATATCTGTTTCCATCGTATCGCCAACAACGGTAGTTTCAGCTGTCTCAAGACCAAGATATTTCCGGGCAGAGCGCATCATTACCGGGCTTGGTTTGCCGGTTACGAATGCCTTCCGGCCGGTTGCTTCTTCAATCATTGCTGTAGTAGCCGCTATGCCCAGGTTATTCCATCCCGGTTTTTTGGGTGATGGGTCACGGTTAGTAGTAATAAATTTCGCACCCGCCAGTATCATATCCACAGCACGCTGTACCATTTCAAGCGTAAAATTCCGGCCTTCACCCAATACAACAAATTCCGGATCGGTATCCACCAGGGTGATGCCGTTTTCATGCAAACTCGTCAGCAAACCGCCTTCACCTAAAACATAGGCTGTGGTTCCGTTCGGGCTTTGATCACCAAGAAATTTGCCGGTAGCCATAGCACTGGTATAAATATGATCTTCAGTCACTTCAATGCCCAGCCGTTTCAGTTTACGCGTTGCCTCAAGCCTTGTGCGCTGACTATTGTTGGTCATAAAAGTGAAAGGGATATCGTTTTTTAGCAAGTAATTTATAAAAATATCAGCGCCTTCTATCAGCGTTTCTCCGCTGTAGATCACGCCATCCATATCAATCAAAAGTCCGTGTTTCATAGTTATTTTATTTGAACAATAATATGCTATCGTTATTGCCAAAAATAACCAATTGACATCTTACATCAACCAAAATTTTAAATAGATTATAGCATATTATTCTGCCATCATACTTGTTACATGATAATATTGATGGTATAAGGTCAAAGCTGTACATTGCCCTTACCATTATAATCCATTTTATGAAAAGAACACTCAAACGCACCTTACTTGTTCTTCTGTTTCTAAGTATCTCTGCATTTTCTTTCGGACAGAATAAATTGCCACAATTACTTATCAGGCTGGATGATATCGGCATGAACCATTCGGTTAATATGGCTGCCAAAGCCGTAGCTGAAACAGGGATGCCGGTTTCGGTATCCATTCAGTTTGCTTGTCCGTGGTACCAGGAGGCCGTGGCAGTGTTAAAGAATCACCCGAACGTTTGTGTGGGCATTCATCTTACGTTGACTGCAGAATGGAAATACTATCGCTGGGGACCTGTATTAGGCCCGTCTGCAGTTCCAAGCCTGGTTGATTCGCTCGGGTATTTTCATTCTTCAGACCGTGCATTTGAACACGGAAATTATAAAATTGATGAGGTAGAAAAAGAACTGTCTGCCCAAATTGAAAGGGCTTTGCATTCGGGCATTAAGATCACCTATGTAGACCCGCATATGGGCGTAGCTTTATCGACACCGGAATTGCGGGCACTTACCGAAAAGCTGGCTAAGAAATACCACTTGGCTATATCAACCTTAAGCAACGTAACGTATTACGGTGAAACTTACAAGGAAATGTGGGGCGAACCGATCGCTACCAAAAAAACGGCCTTTATGGATTATATCGAACATCATTTGAACCCTGAACGGCCTAACCTGATGGTTATCCACGCTGCTACACCAAGCCCTGAAATGGATGCCATGCAAGATGAAAACAGCAAGCTAATGAGCGATGCGCAAGGCAACTCCACTGTAAGCAAGCACAGGCAAACCGAGTTAAATATGATCTTATCAACTGATTTTACCAGTTTGAACGGTAAAAAATTCGAGCTAACCAACTACGCACAATTGCTTAAAGGTAAAAACATCAGCATATTGAAAGCTAGTAAGGTAGTATGGCCTGTGGGCGCTAAACAGGATTGATTTTACTTAATTTTTGCAAACCAGAGCAAGTCAATTGCTTAACTATTAAGCAATTGGGTATGGTTGCGAATTTTACAAATTCTAAAATTGTTTTCTCATTTAAATAAATTATAATACTTTTAAGGCGACTTAAATCTTATTTAAATCATGAGAAAACAATTACTATCCCTAATTTGCCTGCTATTCGTGGGCACTGCAAGCTTTGCACAAAAACAGGTTTTTGAAAGCCCCCAATTAAAAGAAGCCATTGCCAAACACAAAATTGTGGCAATACTTCCATTCAATGTAAGTATAACTTACAAGCATCCGCCGAAAGGCTTTACAGCTGAGTCAAACCGTCAGCAAGAACTGGACGAATCCAAATCTATTCAGACCAGTATGTACACCTATTTGCTTCGGAAAGCAAAAGATTACACTGTGTCATTCCAGGATGTTGAAAAAACAAACATTTTGCTAAAAAAAGCCGGGATATATGACAAGCTGGATCAGACGACTAAGGATACGATAGCAAAAGTATTAGGTGTAGACGCAGTGGTAACTGGTAATTTCCAGGTTCAACAAACTAAATCTGAAGCAGCAGCAATTACATTAGTTGTGCTAACAAGCGGATTTGGTGGTAAAACCGGGGCCGGTACACTAGTAATGAACATTAGTAATGGAACTGATGGAGAATTGCTATGGCGATTTACAAAAACTATGGATGAAGGCATCGGCAGATCAACGGATGAACTGGTTGAACACATGATGCGCAAGGTGTCCCGAAATTTCCCGTATGAAAAGTAAACTTTATTAAAATACATTAATAATGGCCCTCTTAACAAGGGCCATTCTAATTTTATATCGTTTGGTTTATAAATTAAGTTGTTTGATTAAATAATTATACATTTAGCCTATAAATGGAAGCTAAAAACAACAAGCGCACCATACGTGCCTGGGCATTTTTTGATTGGGCCAATTCAGCCTATAACCTGGTTATTACATCCACTATTTTTCCGGCTTATTACGTGGCTATTACCAGTAGTACCGAAAATAATAACCACGTTACCTTCTGGGGGCATAGCTTTGTTAATACAGCCTTATCGGATTATACACTCGCTGCTGCGTACCTCATTATCGCATTATTGCTGCCCATACTAACCTCTATTGCCGATTACCGTGGCAACAAAAAAATATTCATGCAATTTTTTACCTGGCTGGGTGCGATATCATGCGGTATGCTTTATTTCTTTAAGGCTGATACTTTGCAAACAAGTATGATATTCTTCGGATTGGCGGCCATCGGTTATAGTGGTGGTTTTGTGTTCTATAATTCCTACTTTCCAGCACATTGGGATCCTAAGCTTAGAATTCCACGTGGACAAGTTGTCGCG
>JADMIO012752760.1_pt1 | contig 78856 bp, 78 predicted proteins | sample 8958161 | NCBI WGS metagenome assembly JADMIO01 (sample SAMN16585339, study PRJNA669376) | soil metagenome | isolation source: Crop rotation soil | place: USA: Cullars Rotation, Alabama | collected 2011 | reverse complement strand
GCCGCGACTTCAAGTCACGTGAATTCCAAGCTTCGGATCCCACTGTGCTGGAAAGGGTCATCCTTTAAATCCTCTACCAGTGATTTTATAAACTGAACTTCCCTGTCCTTTTCAATTTTATGTTCCAGTTGATACTCTGCTAAAAAACCACAGAACACGGCGAGGAAGAGCATAATAAATTCCCAGAGATAGTGGGTCCATTTCTTTCGGGGCGTATGGGTATGTGCGTGTACTTCCATAGTCGTCTATTTAAAATGATATTCTTCTTTCAGTAACTGCAGCACTACCGCCGCCCTGCGCTTCAATGTATGAAATTCAGTGGCTGTTCTGGACATATAAAACTTTTTAAGGGAACACCAGTTTGCATACTCCTTTACCAGTGTCGGGTCGGTTGTCATTGGTTCTGCACCGGCGAAAATTACAGAATCAAGCCCCGTTTTTTCCAGGCTTAAAAAACCGCCCTTTGAAATCGTTGCGATGATCGGATCCAATTCAAGCACCCTGGCCTGCACTTTCCGGAATTCAATATTAAGGGCTCCGATATCCTCCCTGAATTCTTTATACAATTGTATTTCACTATTATAATCTTTAACAGAATCCACTAACCGGCTGCTCCGGAAATAACGCAGGGAACCGGAATTGAGCAATTGTTGTATGGTGGACTCGTTCGGTTTGCCCTGGGGGAAAGCAAAGGCATACACACTAAGCCTGTAGACAAGGTTTGTGTTTTTTACAATTTCGTCTTTATTTCCCAATAGCCCGATCAGCGAATCTATTTTGTCGACACAGGTGTTCAAATTGTTGATATTCCTGTTAAAGGCCAGGGTGTCTGCTGCTATATCCCGGTACAGAGAATAAGCAAATTCTTTGGCCCTTTGTTTTTCTATTTTGTGTTCCAGCTGGTACTCTGCCAGGAACCCGCAGAATACAGCGAGGAATAACATTAGAAACTCCCAGAAATAATGTGTCCATTTTTTTCGGGCGGTGTGTGTATGTGCATGTACTTCCATAAGTTTAAACTTTAATCAAGGTGGTATTCTTTTTTAATCATTTCAATGAGCCCCTTTGCCCGGTTTTGAAGGGCAATAGCATTCCGGATATAAAATTTCATGGTAGTGGAATAATAATGATAATTCAGTGATACGGTGTTTATATCCTTCGTATCAGCGGAAAGCAATTCCGGCTTTACAGCAGGTTTGCTGATAGTTGTTCGCTGACCACCTAAAGAACTTTTAGAGATAATTTTTATAACCATCGTCATTTGCTGAAAAACATAGCTGTCAAACAACCGGGTATTCCCTTTGTGAATTTCATCCAGCTTCAGGCGCAGCAGGTCTATTTGATTAGCCAGCCACTGAAAGGATGCATAATAGTTGCCGATACTATCCAGCAATGCATTGTTTTTTATATACCGGAGCAAGCCGGCAGTCTTCAACTGCTCAAAAGACTTTGAGTTGGTATAGTAATAGCCGACATTGGCAGTAACAGTCCGGGCGGTAAAATAAATCTCTGTTGTATTGGTAATATCTGAGTGTAAGAGTTCAATTAGTGAATCAGCCGTTTCCGCACTATACCTGTTGCGGTCTGTTACCGAATCAAAAAGACTGATATCTGACTGCAGATCGGATAACATCGAGTTCAATTGTGTCTTCACTTCTTTTTTGTGAAGAATAGTTTCCCGGGTGTTCTCCGCATAAAATCCCAATGAAACAGCGAGGAATAGCATTAAAAACTCCCAGAAATAATGGGTCCATTTTTTTCTTGGTGTATGTGAGTGTGCATGTACTTCCATTCAATAATTGGTTTAATAATCATTATTGTAACAATGAAAGTCTTCACAGCCGGATAGGGGGCAACAAACGAAAAGAAAACCTATTGTTTTATCTGCCTGTATATAAAGGCACACAAAAAACCAATCACCAGGTAAATTAAAAATTTGATGAACCGGCCTTTCCATGCCGGCGAAGGAGACTTGGTGTTGAGGTTGTCCATAAAAAACTTAAGATAAGATAATTTTACCGCAGAGACGGAGAGGTGCAGAGGATTTTTATTTCTTCCTGCGTCTCCCCGCCTCAGCGGTTACCCTTGTATTTGCTGCCGCACATTGATAATTTTGCCGCAGAGGCGCAGTTGTATAGTCAATTTTAAATGACCTCATTCACTATTGACCATTCACAATTCACCTGTCAATCCTCTTTACTTCCCTTCTCACCGGCAAACCACTGCTCTTTATTTTTAAACAACACGTTGAAAGTAGTAAGCGATCCATTACAGCGGGTAATGTATTGCTGTATGTTTACTTTTTCTTCGTCGCTTAGTTTTTTATGACTGTTGATGTTTTGTTCCAGCACCCGCAGCCTGTCACGCAGCATTACTATTTTATGAAAGAAATCGTCAATAGGAATTTCTTTTGGCTTCAGGCTTTTATCAAATGGTTGTAAAAGCATGGTTCCCTTCACCCATTTTTCCCCGAGCGGAACAGTTTCTGTAATGCCTCCCCAAAGCCGAAGAATTTTCAGCAACGATTTTTCTGCATCGCTATTTGTTTCTATTTCTAATGAAACATTCTCAGGAATTATTTCATCCAGTTTGTTATCTGTTTTATCTATTTCTTTTATACCATGATTGATAAAGGAAATAAGATAGGTAGCGTATTTAATACCAACTATTACACCGGGGCCGTATTGTGTATGTTGCAGGCGGGTGCCAATGCCAAGTGTTGTTTGATCCATGGTTTACGTCTTTGTTTATCTTGCAATAAAATACAATGGAAAAATACCGCCAATTTCTGAAACGAAATAAAAGGAGTAAACTATTCTTCTTCCTCTTCCTGTTTAAAAATCTGTAGTGGTGGCAAACCGTTTCTGAAACGCGTAGCCGCATCTTTTATATATTGGTAGAAATCGTATTCGCCGGCCATTTTGGTAAACAGGAATGATGGGCGAAATACAACCATAAAACTATCCAGTTCTTTTCCATCAAGCTGGCTAAGGCGTCGTACCACTGCTTTGCTGAAACGATAGTCAACAAATTTATCCTGCTCCTGTTTAAACAATCTTTTTTGAAACGAAGCCATGCTCCTGTTTCGTTTAAAGCGAAAAACATTTATCAGCTCATCCAAATCAAAACCTGCCGCTGCACCTATTTGTGGCGTTACAGTTTTTATTCCCGGCTTTTGATAATTAAAAATCTTAGCGTAGTCGATCCGGTTTTGCAACGAATCCTGTTTGTAATTCTTCAATTTAATTTTTACTTCTTTCAGCATTGGCACATTTACATGCAGCGATATATCGAAAGCAAGCGTGTTCGCAATTTTCAGAACCGGAAATTTCATGGTTGGTTTATTCAGGTAACTAAACCAGATAGAGTCTTTTTCGCCAACCTGTATTTCATAAAAACCATCGCTATTAGTAACAGTGCCATTGCCGCCGGTAGACAACACACTTACCAATGGAACCGGGTATGTTCTCGAACTATCGTACACAATACCCCTTACCGTATAAGTTTGTGCCGAAGCAGTGCTGCCGGCCATCAGAAGTGCAACAATAAAAACGGGTATGTAGAAATATTTCAGGCGAATAAATTTAGAATTGTCAGCAAGTAACAAAAGAAAATGCAAAAGCTAAGGTAAAGTGCAGCAATAAGGAGTAGAAAATCAGTTAATCAGCCTTTTTAAATACAATTTTATATGCCAGGCTTCAGTTTTTCATGGCATCGTCTGTTGCGTCGCACACTTCATTGTCCCGTTTTTCATGGCATCTGCAGATTTGCGACCATAACAGCCAGAACGCAGATTACGCAGATCCTTATGATTTTTTAAGATAACCCCGCGCCAATCATAATCATCATAAAAATCAGCGTTCTTATATCTGCGCCTCAGCGGTAAAATTATCGCCTTACTATCTGCTCTATCACTTTTGGATAATGCTCATGCTCCAGCAAATGAATACGCCGGGCAAGTGTTTCGGCAGTATCATCTTCCAGTACATCGCATTTTGTTTGAAAAATAACCTGCCCGTGGTCATACAGTTCATCCACTATATGAATGGTAATTCCGCTTTCCTTTTCCTTTTGCGCCGTTACAGCTTTGTGTACAAACAGGCCGTACATTCCTTTACCACCAAATTTTGGTAGCAATGCAGGATGAATATTGATGATTTTATTGGGGTATTCTTTTATAAGGGCAGCAGGTATTTTCCAGAGAAAACCAGCTAAAACGATGAAATCGATTTTGGCCGATTTTAGCTCATTTATGTACGAATTTCCACGAAAAAAGGGTTCTTTTTCAATAAAAAGGGTCGAAATATGGTGTTTTTCAGCAATTTTCAAAACGCCGGCCTGAGGGTTATTGGTGGCAATAAGGGCTATTTTAATGGAAGAATTATCCCGAAAATGCTCAATTATCTTCTCCGCATTACTTCCCGCTCCCGACGCAAAAATCGCTAATCTTATAATATCCGGCTCCCCACTCCCCACTCCAATCCCAATCTTATTCCCCAATTTCCGGATATATTTAATAAAGAAAGGGTATTGCCCAAAAGGTATGCTGATAATAATTACTGCCAGTGGCCAGATGAGAGTTATGAGTACTATATAAATAATGGTCCACAGCCAATCCTGGTGAACGTTCAGCGCATTCATCACTTTTTTACCGATAAAGCCGGTTACGCTTCCGCCAATAGCAAAAGTGCAAAGGATAAGGGTAAGTTGAAGACCGCTTACCTTCCATTTTTTCTGTAAACCTTCAAACATAAATTGGCTGCCTGTTTAGCGTTGAGGCGCAAAAGTCAGGAAAAAACAGGCAATCTCCACCGCCTTTTTCACATAACTAATAATTAGTCACATTGTTGACTAATTTGTGACAATGAGAAAAGCAACCTTTTTAAAAACTCTCCAAAATCGGCTGAAACCCACGCTGGTAGCGGCTCAAAAATTTTTTATGTCCGTTAGGGTTTTGTTAACTTCCTGACTTATTTTTGCGGCTGATTAACTGATTTTATCCACATTTTTCAGCATCAATTGTGTCTATGATTCTCTGTAAACCAATGGCCCAAAAACTAGCACTGCTTATACTCTCCTTTTTCGTGTTTTCTATTGTTAGTGTTTCGGCACAGGACGGCAAGGCATTATTCAATGCCAAATGCGCCAGCTGTCATAATGTTTTCAAAGATGGAACAGGTCCCAAACTTGGAGAAGTATCCACCAATGAATATTATGGTGGGGATATGACCAAGATCCATGACTGGGTTTATAATGTTAATGCAAAACTTAAAGAACCCCATTACGCAGCATTACAAAAGCAATTTGGCTCTGTAATGACTCAGTTTAATAAGGCCGACCTTTCTGAAAAAGATATTGATGCGATTTTCACTTATGTAAATGCAACATTTGCAAAAGGGCCTGGGGGTGATAAAAAAGATGACACCGGAACTGGCGGTGGATCTTCTTCCAGCAACAATGCAATTATCTTCGGCGTAATCTCTCTTATACTTGGTATCATCGCTTTAATATTAATGCAGGTTAACAGCAACCTGAAAAAACTAAGCGATGATTCAGAAGGCATTCGTCGTCCGGAGCCGGTTCCTTTCTACAAAAACAAAGTGTATATAGCTATGATTGCTTTATTATTCTTTGTAGTAGGTGGTTACTATGTATCTAAAGGTGCAATCGGTTTAGGCCGTCAAAAAGATTATCAACCGGTACAGCCGATTTTTTATTCTCATAAAGTGCATGCGGGTATCAATCAAATCAGTTGCCTGTATTGCCACGGTTCTGCATGGGAAAGCAAAACAGCTGGTATACCCGCAGTAAATATTTGTATGAATTGCCATAAAGCAATTGGCGAGTATACCAAAGGGCCAAAACTGCATGATGAAGAAGGCAATGAGATAAACGGTACAGCAGAAATAGCTAAACTATATAAGGCAGCAGGCTTCGATCCTGCAAAACCAAATGATTGGGATCCAACTAAAGCAAAGCCGCTGGAATGGATAAAAATTCATAATCTTCCTGACCATGTTTACTTCAACCACTCACAACATATAAGAGCAGGTAAAGTACAATGCCAGACCTGCCATGGAGAAATAACTGCAATGGATGAAGTGAAACAGGCATCTGAATTAAGCATGGGTTGGTGTATTAACTGTCACCGTCAAACAAAAGTTGACTTCAACTACGACAGCACCAAAGGCAACAAATTCTACAGCATTTACGAAAAGTTCCATAATGATATAAAAAACCACAAAATGGATAGTGTAACCGTAAAAGATATCGGTGGTTTGGAATGTCAGAAATGTCACTATTAAAAACAATTGAAAATTAGCAAATGTGAGAATGTGAAAATGATTAGTAAGCCGAGTTTAAATTTCCACATTTTCATATTTCCACATCTTCACATTAATAAATTATGAGTAACAAGTACTGGCAAAGTTTCGGAGAAGTGAATGACCCGGAGAACGCTAAAAAGTTCTCCCAGGATGAGTTTCAGGAAGAACTCCCTTTCGAAGGGTTTGATGATAAAGGATTGATAGATGCCAAAGCACCACGCCGCGATTTCTTAAAGTATCTTGGCTTCAGCACTGCTGCAGCTACATTAGCAGCCAGTTGTAAAGTTCCGGTAAGAAAAGCAATCCCTTATGCCAACAAGCCGGAGAATATTGTTCCGGGCCAGGCAAAATACTATGCTACTACTTATGTACAGGATGGAGATGTAATTCCTGTATTGGCTAAAGTAAGAGATGGCCGTCCTATTAAAATAGAAGGAAACGATCATCCTGATAACTTTACCGGTGGTGGTACTACTGCAAGAGCACAGGCTTCTGTACTTGATTTATATGATACTTACCGTGCAAAATTTCCTTTGCATAATGTAAAAGGCAAATTTGAAGAGGTTCCTACTTTCGAACAGTTTGATAAATTAGTTGGTGCGGCTATTACAGCAGCTGGTGGTTCAGTTGTATTATTAACCGGCACGGTTGTTTCCCCTTCTACAAAAGATATTATTGCTAAGTTCCCGAACTTAAAGCATGTACAATACGATGCTGTTTCTTACAGCGGTATGTTATTAGCAAACGAAGCCAGTGGCTTCGGAAGAAAAATACCAACCTACGATTTTGCAGCCGCTAAAGTAATCGTTAGCCTTGGTGCAGACTTCTTAGGCACATGGCTGAACCCGGTGGAGAATGCGAAAGGTTATTCCAAAGGCCGCAAGATTGATGAGAAGAATCCATCAATGAGCAAGCACTACCAGTTTGAAGGCCACCTGAGCATGACTGGTTCTAATGCTGACGAACGCTTTACTCACCGCCCTTCTGAAACTGGTGCTGTAGCTGTTGCTTTATTGGAAGCAATAAATGGCGGAACTGTTACTGTTGCGGATGCGAAACTGAAAGCAGGAATTACAAAAGCAGCAGCAGATTTAAAAAATAATAATGGGGCTGCATTAGTAGTAAGCAGCAGCAACGATAAAAATGTACAGGTAATTGTAAATGCTATCAATAGTGCTATCGGTGCTTATGGTACTACCATTAACTGGAGCAAACCTGTTAATTACCGTCAGGGTATTGATAGTGAGTTTGCACAATTAGTTGCTGATATGGAAAGCGGTGCTGTAGGCACCTTGATGATACATGGCGCTAATCCGGCATACACTTTTACTGATGCTGAAAAATTCAAAGCAGCATTAAAGAAAGTAAAAGTGACCGTTTCATTCAACGAAAAAATGGATGAGACAACTGAACTGTGCGAATACATTATCCCCAATCACCACTACCTGGAAAGCTGGGGCGATGCAGAAGCAAAAGCAGGGTTTACTAGTTTTATTCAGCCAACTATATTCCCATTATTCAAAACCAGGGCTTACCAGACTTCATTATTAAAATGGAGCGGCAGCACACAGGATTACGAAACTTATTTCCGTGAATTTTGGACTGCTAAATTGGGTGCTGATGGTTTTAATAAAGCATTGCAGGATGGCCTTACTGTAACAGAAGTTGCAGGTGGAGTCGGATCATACAGTGCTGGTGCAGCGGATGCAGCAAAAGCAGCTATCGCTTCTTACAAAAAAGGAACAGGATCAGAAATCGTTTTCTATGAAAAAGTATCAATAGGAAATGGTTCACAAGCCGGCAACCCATGGTTACAGGAGTTACCAGATCCGGTATCAAAAGCAACATGGGACAATTATGCGTTGATCTCCATGGCAAAAGCAAAAGAACTCGGTATTGTACTCGATACAGATTATGAATACTATCCCGATAAGCCGGTTATTGAATTGGCTATTGGAAATAAAAAGGTTGAATTACCAATACTCGTTCTTCCGGGTATGAATGCTGAAACCATTGGTGTAGCAGTAGGATACGGAAGAAATGAAGGTATGGGTGTGACAGCCGCAGGTGTAGGTAAAAACATTTATGGATTTACAGCTTACAACGGGTCTACGGTTGATAATTATGTAACAGGCGTTACCGTTACCAACCTGCATAAGAAACTTAAACTTGCACAAACACAGATACATAACTCTTACGAAAACCGTGAGGAAGTAGTAAGAGAAACAACACTGGCAACTTTCAAAAAGCGTCCGAATGAAATTCTTGATTTCAGAAATCATTTAAAAGATGCTTATTACAAAGGAGCTAACAACAACTTTAACGAAGCCACTTTATATCCGCAGCACGATCAACCCGGTATTAAATGGGGAATGAGCATAGATATGAATGCTTGTTTTGGTTGCGGCGCTTGTGTGGTTGCTTGTCATGCAGAGAATAACGTACCTGTAGTTGGTAAGAGTGAAGTTCTCCGCTACCACGATATGCACTGGCTGCGCATTGATCGCTACTTTATCTCGGACGAAAAAGATCCTGATAACCTGAAAGGAGTTGTCTTCCAGCCAATGCTTTGTCAGCATTGCGATAATGCACCTTGTGAGAATGTATGCCCTGTAGCCGCTACCAACCATAGCACAGAGGGTATGAACCAGATGGCATATAACCGCTGTATTGGTACAAGATATTGCGCTAATAACTGTCCATTTAAAGTACGTCGCTTTAACTGGTCTGATTATACAAATGCAGATAGCTTCCCTAACAACCAGGATCAAAAACTGGTAGGTAAGCTGGATCCTGTAGTACACCAGATGAATGATGAATTGACAAGAATGGTGTTGAATCCTGATGTAACAGTTCGTAGCCGTGGTGTAATGGAAAAATGTTCTTTCTGTGTACAGAAATTACAAACAGCAAAACTAGATGCGAAGAAAGATAACAGGGTGATGAAAGATGGCGAAGCAAAAACAGCTTGTCAAATGGCTTGTTCTGCAGACGCTATTGTATTTGGCAATGCACACGATAAAGAAAGCCAGTTAACAAAAGTGCGTCATGATAATCCGCAGCGTAGTTTCTATGTACTGGAGCAATTGCACGTGTTGCCAAATATTACATACCTGGCAAAAGTTAGAAATACAGATGAGATAATTGCTGGTGAAGAACATCAAGAAGGCGGTGGTGAGCATGCAGCCACATCAGAACATGGTACGACAGAACATAAAGCAGACAGCACGTTGCCAACTGGTCACACAGTAGAGCAACCACAGCACTAAAAGCTGATGCCCAAAGAACCGAAAGTTGATTAAATAAAAAATAAAAGCTGAAATCTGTAAAGCAGGTAAAAGCTAAAAGCGAAACGAATATGTCATTACTCCGATACGAATCACAGGTAAGACCTCCGCTGGTAGAAGGTGATAAAGATTATCACCAGGTTACCGAAGATATTTGCCGCCCGGTGGAAGCGAAACCATCAAGACTTTGGTGGATCGGTTTTCTTATTTCTGTTGCTTTACTTGGTTTTGGTATTTTATCCGTTACCGTAGAAGTTATTTATGGTACCGGTCAGTGGAACCTGAATAAAACAATTGGATGGGGATGGGATATTACCAACTTCGTATGGTGGGTAGGTATTGGTCACGCAGGAACCCTCATTTCTGCTATCTTATTACTCTTCCGCCAGGGGTGGAGAACAGGTGTAAACCGTGCAGCAGAGGCGATGACCATTTTTGCGGTAATGTGTGCCGGCCAGTTTCCTATCTGGCACATGGGTCGTGTGTGGAATGCTTTCTTTGTACTACCTTATCCAAATACCAGAGGTCCATTATGGGTGAACTTTAACTCCCCGCTTCTCTGGGACGTATTTGCGATATCAACTTATTTCACTGTATCATTATTATTCTGGTATTCTGGTTTGCTTCCCGATTTAGCAACACTGCGTGACAGGGCTAAAAAGAAATGGGCGAAACATTTTTATGGTGTAGCTTCTTTCGGATGGACAGGCAGCACCAAACACTGGCAGCGCCATGAAGCATTATCATTAGTACTTGCTGGTTTAAGTACGCCCCTTGTATTATCAGTACACACTATTGTATCCTTCGACTTTGCTACCTCGGTTGTACCGGGCTGGCATACTACCATCTTCCCTCCTTACTTCGTGGCAGGTGCGGTATTCTCCGGGTTTGCAATGGTACAAACGTTGTTGCTGATTACCCGTAAAGTATTAGGCTTGCAGGATTATATTACGCTGGAGCATATTGATGTGATGAACAAAGTAATTGTACTGACAGGTTCTATTGTTGGTATTGCCTACCTCACCGAGTTGTTCATGGCATGGTACTCTGCAGTAGAATATGAAAATTTTGCCTTCTTTGAAAACAGGCTGAATCTTAATACCCCCTATGCATGGAGTTACTGGATTATGATGTTCTGTAACGTGGTATCGCCGCAGTTCTTCTGGTTCAAAAAATTAAGAAGGCATATCGCATTTACCTTCTTCATGTCAATATTGATTAACGTAGGTATGTGGTTTGAGCGTTTTGTAATTATCGTTACATCTGTTTATCGTGACTACCTGCCAAGTAGCTGGAGTACATACTACACTCCTACCATTTGGGAAATCGGATTTTACATGGGAACATTCGGATTGTTCTTCACTTGCTACTTCCTGTTCTCTAAATTCTTCCCGGTAATTGCGATAGCAGAGATTAAGCACATATTGAAACGCAGCGGTGGAAACTATAAAGAAAAAATGGTTGACATAGATAAAGAAGATGTAGAAACTTTTGCAACAGAGCAGTTACATCATCATTAAAAGTTCTTTAGATAAGCAGTTGAAATTTTTGTTGGCTAATTCGGTAAAACGAATATTAAATAAAGAGAATTGTAAGCTAGTGGCGAAATGCTTGCAGCTAAAAGCGATATAAAATGGGAGTTAAAAAATTTGTTACAGGTAATTTTTACGACGAGGCGGTATTATTTCCGGCCGTAAAAAAAACACGCCGTGCAGGGTATAAAATTCATGACGTGTTTACTCCATTCCCTATTCACGGGTTGGATACGGCCATGGGTCTTCGTGATACCAGCTTGCATACAGCAGGATTTCTTTATGCAATTACGGGTACATCAACAGCGGTAGGTTTTATTACCTGGGCGTTGACGGTAGATTGGCAAATCAACTTTGGTGGTAAACCATTCTTTGCATTGCCAGCCTGGATACCTATTACATTTGAGTTAACCGTTTTGTTCGCCGCGGTAGGTATGGTACTTACATTTTGTTATTTGTGCCAGTTGGCCCCTTTCATTAAGAAAGACCATTTCAACCCACGCTCTACAGACGACACTTTTGTAATGGCACTGGAGTGTACCGATAAAACAAATGAAGCAGAAGCAATTGCTTTTTTGCAAAGCGTAGGTGCGGCAGATGTGCAGGTGCAATATAAAGAAACAGGATGGTGGCTTGGCCGTTACGACAAAGACACTGTACGATTTGAAAAAGTAGTAGAAGCCAAGTAAGAAGAAGTTTTAAGAATCTCGCAGAGATTCAACAATAAATAAAGAAGGATGAAAAAATTTTGGATTATAACAGCATGTATGGCGGCAGTAGTAGCAATGGTAAGTTGCAACAACGCACGTCGTAGCCCGGGCAGGGCTTATATGCCCGATATGGCGTATAGCAGAGCTTATGAAACTTATGCAGAAAGCGATGAGCGTTTAAAAGCATCCGGCGCACATTATAATCATCTTCCGGTGCCAGGTACAGTTGCACGTGGTGATATGTATGCATATACTTTAAAAAATGATTCTGCAGGATATGCACAGTCCGCCACTAATAAAAATCCATTAGTTGGTGATAGCAGCGCTAAGATTGATATGAAAGAAGCAGAACGCTTATACCTTATTTACTGCGGTATTTGCCATGGCGATAAATTAGATGGCAACGGGCCTTTATGGAAAGGCGGAGATGGTCCTTTTCCGGCAGCACCAAAAAATTTTATGGATCCGGCTATGATAGCCATGGCACAAGGAACCATGTTTCATTCTGTAACATACGGTAAAGGACAAATGGGAAGCTATGCTTCGCAACTGAATACAAAACAACGCTGGGAAGTTATCGCTTATATCAAATCGAAGCAGGCCGGAACAGCAGCAAAAGCGACAACTGCAACTACTGATACTACAAAAGCGGCAGTAAAAACAGGGAAGTAATTTTTGAAGAAATTATAAAAGAAGACTGATGACTATTAAAGAAAAATTTGAAGTACCAAAAAGATATAACAGCATTTCGTTGTTGTTGATGGTGATTGGTGCAGCGGCTATTATCGGATTGTATATAACTCATGGTTCAAAAAATGATCCGCATGAGCAAGCCCGTTTCTGGGGTTCTTTATTGCAAAACAGTGTTTACTTTTTATTAGTAGTAAATGCAGCCATGTTTTTTATCTGCGCTACTACATTGGCATGGGGTGGGTTTCAGATGGCATTTCGTCGTGTATCCGAAGCCATCTCAACCTGCGTGCCGGTATTAGGATTGATTGCCGGTGTTATTCTTTTAGCTATTTGCTTCGGCCCTAATCATGAATTATATCACTGGACAGATACAGAACATGTTAAGCATGATGCTATCCTGAATTTTAAGAAAGGATTTTTAAATAAGAACTTTTTTGCCGTAGTAACAGTATTAACAATTTTAGCATGGTGGTTGCTTGGTCGCAAAATGCGCCTGCTTTCCCGTAGCCTGGATGAAAAACCATTGGCTACAGTTGAAGAAGGGAAAAAATACATGTGGAATAACACAGTATGGGCCGCCTTGTTTCTGGTAGCATTTGCATTAACAGTTTTATCTTCTATTCCATGGTTATGGTTGATGAGTATTGATGCACACTGGTACAGCACTATGTATAGCTGGTACACTTTTGCCAGCACTTTTGTTGCCGGCATAGCATTAATAACAATATTTGTGGTTTACCTGAAAAACAAAAGCTACCTGGAGCTGGTAAATGAAGAGCATCTGCATGACCTCGGAAAATTCATGTTTGCCTTTTCTATATTCTGGACATACCTGTGGTTCTCCCAGTTTATGCTTATCTGGTATGCAAACATTCCTGAGGAAACAACTTATTTTAAACCAAGAGCCCAGGGTATATACAGCGGTATATTCTGGATGATGTTTATTATCAACTTCCTTGCTCCTTTATTATTATTAATGAGAAGAGGTGCCAAGAGAAATTATACAACAATGACATTTTTAGCCTTGCTGATCATTTTTGGTCACTGGCTGGATTTCTTCCAGATGGTGTTCCCAAGTCCATCGCCTGACCATGTGCCAATGATACTGTGGGATTTTGGTGTGGCTTTAGGATTTGTAGGTATAATAATGTTCGTTACCGGAAGATCTTTAAGCAGGGTACCGTTGCTGGCAAAGAACCACCCATTAGTAAAAGAAAGTGTGATACATCATACTTAATGATATAGAGTTGGGAGGGTCTATAACCGGAGAGTACAAGTGAAGTTGAAGTTGTTGATAGTTTAGAATTGGAATTTTTTTATTTCGCATTTAGATTAAACAGTTTATGCAAACATTTTTCATCGTTGCAATTTTAGGATTGGGTTTTCTGATAACCTTTCAGATAGCCAAAGCCAGTGAGTATGTTGCCGTATTGCGTGGAGAAGAAAGAGCCCGTAAGCAAAGCAATAAAGTAAACGCCTTTATGCTGCTGGCATTCCTGATTATTGGCCTCATAGGAGTTTATTATTGTAACGTAAAGTTCAGCGGAAAAATTCTCGGCGAACCAGCCTCTGATCATGGAGTGTTGATCGACAGAATGCTTTATATAACAATTGCACTTACAGGAATTGTATTTGTAATTACACAAGTTGCCCTCTTCTGGTTCTCATTTAAATACCAGGAATCTGATACAAGAAAAGCATATTACTATCCGCACAATAACAAATTGGAATTAATCTGGACTGTTATTCCCGCCATTACATTAACTATTCTGGTTGGCTTTGGTTTGTTTTACTGGTTTAAAATAACTGGTGATGCTCCAAAGAATGCAATGCAGATAGAAGTAACAGGTAGCCAGTTCAAATGGGAATTTCGTTATCCGGGGAATGATAAAATTTTCGGAAAAAAATATTACAAGCAAATATCCGGAGAAAAGAATAACCCACTAGGTCAACTATGGGACGATAAGGCTAATAACGATGATATCTATATTGTAGGAGAAGACATGCACCTGGTTGTAAATAAACCAGTAAAACTTATTATCGGTTCAAAAGACGTGATACATGATGTAGGTCTTGCACATTTCCGTATGAAGATGGATGCGGTACCAGGTACGCCCACAACAATGTGGTTCACCCCAACGTACACCAGCAAACAAATGAAAGAAAAAACAGGCAACCCTGATTTTGTATACGAGATTTCCTGCGACCAGATGTGTGGAAGAGGACATTATGGTATGAGAGGTACAATTATAGTAGAAACACAAGAAGAGTTTGATGCCTGGATGGCTAAGAAAAAACCTCAATACCTGGTAGCTAATCCTGATAAAGACCCATCAGCTCCTAAAGCAGCAACTGATACTGTTAAAGCGGTAGCACAGGCAATGAATGGAAACTAATTAATGCCAGCAGTGGCATTTGAATAAATAAAGAATTTGAAATCCCTGTTTCATGGAATGGGGGCAAAACAAAAGAATATGAGTGAAGCAATAAATATACATTCAGGAGTGGCAGCACATGTAGGGCATCATGATGATCATGGTCACGGTCACCATCACCAGTCCTTTGTTTCGAAGTATATCTTCAGCATGGATCACAAAACCATTGCCAAACAATTTTTGATTACAGGTATGGTATGGGCCATTATTGGCGGTTTGTTTTCCGTGTTGTTCCGTTTGCAATTAGGTTATCCTGATCAATCGTTCCCGATACTGGAAACATTTTTTGGCCATTGGGCAAAAGGCGGGCAAATACAACCGGAGTTTTATTATTCTTTAATTACCATGCACGGAACTGTGTTGGTGTTCTTTGTATTAACAGCCGGTCTTAGCGGAACCTTTGCCAACTTCTTAATTCCATTGCAGATTGGTGCAAGGGATATGGCTTCTCCATTTTTGAATATGCTTTCTTACTGGTTCTTCTTTTTAGCCAGTGTGATAATGATATCTTCTTTATTTATTTCAACAGGCCCTGCATCTGGTGGATGGACAATTTATCCGCCATTGAGCGCATTAGGTCAGGCATCAGATGGTTCTAAGCTAGGTATGGATTTATGGTTGGTGAGTATGGCAATGTTCATTGTATCATCACTTTTGGGTGGTTTGAACTACATCTCCACCATTTTAAACCTTCGTACCAAAGGAATGAGCATGACAAGAATGCCACTCACTGTATGGGCATTATTCTTTACCGCTGTTCTTGGTGTACTTTCTTTCCCTGTATTATTATCAGGAGCTATTCTTTTATTATTCGATAGAAATTTAGGAACAAGCTTCTTCTTAAGCGATATCGTAGTAAACGGACAAATATTACCAAATGAAGGTGGTAGCGCCATCTTGTTCCAGCACTTATTCTGGTTCCTTGGTCACCCGGAAGTTTATATCATTCTATTACCAGCCATGGGAATGGTGTCGGAAATATTATCAGTAAACAGCCGCAAACCAATTTTCGGTTATATGGCGATGCTTGGTTCGTTATTCGCTATCACCATCCTGGCGTTCCTTGTTTGGGCACACCACATGTTCGTCACGGGATTGAACCCATTCCTCGGTTCCATATTTGTATTGCTCACGCTATTAATTGCGGTGCCATCGGCCATCAAAGTATTTAACTGGTTAACTACTTTATGGAGAGGTAACATCCGCTTTACGCCGGCAACATTATTCGCTATCGGTTTTGTAAGCTTATTTATATCTGGTGGTTTAACAGGTATTTTCCTTGGAAACTCAACTATCGACATTCACCTGCACGATACCATGTTTGTGGTAGCACACTTCCATATTGTAATGGGTGTAGCGTCTATGTTCGGTATGTTCGCCGGTATTTACCACTGGTTCCCTAAAATGTTTGGCCGCTATTTAAACAGCACATTAGGTTATATTCATTTCTGGGTAACTATGATTGGTGCTTACCTGATATTCTGGCCAATGCACTACCAGGGGCTTGCAGGTATACCACGCCGTTACTTAGATAAAAGAGGATGGACTTCTTTCAACGGATTTCCTGAGCTGGATAAAATGATCACTATCGTATCGATTATAGTATTTGCAATGCAATTGATGTTTGTATTTAACTATATCTATTCCATTTTTAAAGGAAGAAAAGTTACCACACAAAACCCATGGGGTGCTAATACACTGGAGTGGACAACACCAATTAATCCCGGACACGGTAACTGGGAAGGAGAAATTCCTGAAGTTCATCGTTGGGCTTATGACTATGGTAAAGACGGAAGAGAATTTATTCCGCAGACAGAGCCGATTGGAGAGAATGAGAGTAAGCACTAAGGGATAGTGAGTGTAGAATGGAAAGCGGGTAAGAGAATGAAGATCGAATAGATGATGATGGTAGTAGTAATGCAGTCGGGAACATAAATTTTGTGTTCTTTATAATAAGCGGAAGCGAGATGAAAAGGGTAAAAGATTATTTACAGTTAGTAAAGCTTTCGCTGAGTATCATGGTGGTGTTCAGCAGTGTTATCAGTTTTTTGCTAACACAGGGATCCGGAAAAGTGTACACGAATATCTGGACATCGGTACTATTGCTCTTTGCAGGTGGGATGCTGGTAACAGGCAGTGCCAATGCCATAAACCAGGTGGTTGAAAAAGATACTGATGCAATGATGAAGCGGACAGCAAAACGTCCGATAGCATCAGGACGCATGAGTGCAACGGAAGGATGGATTTTTGCCATTGTAACCGGCGCGGCGGGAGTTTTTATTCTCGGCAATTATTTCAACTGGCTGGCAGCAGGTTTGGCAGCATTTAGTTTGTTTCTGTACGCATTTATTTACACGCCATTGAAAAAAGTAAATTCAATAGCGGTGTTGGTAGGTGCAGTGCCCGGGGCATTGCCCTGTTTGATAGGCTGGGCAGCAGGCGACAATAATTTATCAATCGGAGGTTGGGTATTGTTTGCGTTTCAATTCTTTTGGCAATTCCCCCATTTTTGGGCTATTGCCTGGGTGGCACACAAAGATTATTCAACAGCAGGATTTAAACTGTTGCCGGCAGATAAAGGGCCAACAAAATTTACAGCACTACAAACAATAATGTATTCGCTGTTATTAATACCGGTTACACTGGCTCCATATTTTATAGGAATGTGCAGCTACAACAATATGCAGGGAATAATAAGTTTAGTGTTGATAGGGTTAGCGAATTTATTTATGATTGGCAGATGTGTAACGCTGTATAAAAAAATGGATGTGGCTTCGGCAAGGCAGGTGATGTTTGGAAGTTATATGTATTTACCGGTAGTAATGCTGGCGATGTTATTAAGTAAAGTATAATTTTTATAAAAGAGAGATGGATATCGTGGTAGAAAAACAAAGACAAAAAATGCACCCCCATAAGTTTACGCTGTGGGTGGCAATAGGAAGCATTGTAATGATGTTTGCAGGACTGACGAGTGCTTTTATTGTTAAGAGCAATCAGACAGGATGGAAATCTGTTGCTTTGCCAACTGCATTTTGGATTTCGACAGCTGTAATTATTATCAGCAGTCTTACACTTCAGATGGCATTACGTTCTTTTAAACAACGGGAAATGAGTAAATACCGCTCTTTACTTGGCATTACGCTGGTACTGGGTGTGGTATTTATTATTTTTCAATGGATAGGATTTAAAGATTTATGGGCACAGAACATAACCTTTAAAGGATCCGGAGCCGGTCAGTTCTTATATGTGATTTTTGGTTTACATGCATTACACGTAATTGGAGGAATCATTACGTTAGTAGTAATGTTTATCAAAGCATTTGTTGGTAAAGTAAAATTGTATAGTTCGGTGCCGGTAGAAGTGATGGCGATTTACTGGCATTTTGTAGATGTACTTTGGATTTATTTATTGCTTTTCTTTTTGATAATTGGCGGATAATGAGATGAGGTGATTGGAATCCCGAAAAGCCGGGACAAGTTTTGTGATTTAAAAATTTGGAATTTATTATTTATGGCAACACAAGCAACAACACATCAGACCAAGTGGTGGAGTGGCGGTAAAAGTCCCTTCAACCTGGAGTATGGGAAACTGATGATGTGGTATTTTTTGATGAGTGACGCATTTACATTCGGCGCATTCCTTATTTCGTATGGCTCCATTCGTTTCAGTCAGAATTTCTGGCCCGATCCGAATGTGGTGTTTAATGCGTTTCCGGGTGCAGGCCATGCAAAATCTTCCATTGGCATTCGTGAGTGTGATGACTTTTATACTTATCATCAGTTCGGTTACAATGGTACTGGCAGTACATGCCGGACATAAAGGCGATAAGCAAGGTGTTATAAAATGGCTTGCATGGACAATTGTTGGAGGTTTAGCATTCCTTGGTTGCCAGGCATGGGAGTGGCATCACCTTATTACCGGCGAACATGCGGTATTGGTAGATAACCAGATTCAGATGATTGGACAAACAACCAGCGTAAACCCTTGGGGTCAACTGGTACACGATAATACCGCCTTAACAGCGGCGTTGAATAATACACCGCACGATGTATTGGTTTCTTTAGTACATAGCCACGACCACACACACACAGTAAAAGACCTGGCTGTAATGCCGGATACACAATTGCGTGGTATGGTAGACCTTGCAGAAATGCATGTTCGTGAAAAAGGCCCTGTGGCATTTGGTGGATATTTTTATGGTATTACCGGCTTCCATGGTTTCCACGTATTTTCTGGTGTAGTTATTAATATAATAATGCTGGTAATGACACAGAATAATGTGTTTGCAAACAAAGGGCACTACCTGATGATTGAAAAAGCAGGTTTGTACTGGCACTTTGTAGATTTAGTTTGGGTATTCGTATTCCTTTGTTTTTATCTTATATAAGGAATCCCCAAAAGAAAAATTCCAAATACCAGGAACACCTCTGGTAAACAGGATTTGGAATTTGTGATTTTTAAATTTAGAAATTTGAAATAATTATGGATCATCAACATTCAACAATATCTCCCGAAGTAACTTTTGAACACCATACTTCAGATGCGGAGTTTAAAAAGAGAGTTAGAAAGACAACTATCCTGTTGTCTGTGCTTACTGTTATTGAGCTGGCTATTGGTCTTATGATATACAATATTCACAAAGGTGCAAATCCCAATGCAGGATTAGTGCTCGCATTTAAAGGACTGGTTTGTATATTGACGTTGGCAAAAGCATATTACATCGTTTCTGTTTTTATGCACCTTGGCGATGAAATAAGAAACATGATTATGACGATTGTGGTTCCCCTGATGCTGTTTATATGGTTTATTTTTGCTTTCATATACGAGGGCAACTCTTACAAAAATCTGAAAAACAAGTACGATCCTTATTTCAAAGAAACAACAATGCCTGCTCCGCACCATGCGGCTGAAGAACCGGCAGAAAAGAAAAGCGGAAAAGAATAAAACGAATTGATACATTTTTTTAAGAACGAATAACCATTGAACTTGCGGCCTGAACCAGGAGCAGTTTGATGGTTTTTTATTTTAAAGACAACTCGCCGGTAAGATGGAAAAGCGGGAAGCAAAGGAAGTATAAAATATAGTTACCGTCTTATCGCCTTACGGGCAAAAATAACAATGAACAAAAAAGCTTTATATGCGGTGATGCTGGCAATGCTCTTGCCTTTGATTTGCTACCTGATAGTAAAACGTAAAAGTGAAACGGCTGTTACCATGCCGCCACATTATCATTACGACTCTACTTTTACAACCACTAAGAATGGCAGAAAGCAGGAAGACACCGCCTGGCACCAGTTCAATAATATCTCTTTAAAAAACCAGGAAGGAAAACCGTTTAGCTGGGATAGCCTGAAAGGAAAAATTATTGTAGCCGATTTCTTCTTTACACATTGTCCCACCATTTGCCCCGGCCTTACCAGGAATATGAAACGCCTGGCAGAATCTATCAACAATGGCGAAAGAGTAGGCGACAGAAGCAATAAGAAGATTCATTTCCTTTCTTTTAGCATAGATTCGGAAAGAGACTCCGTTGAAAGATTAAAATACTGGGCAGATAAATACCAGGTAGATCCGGATAACTGGTGGTTGCTTACGGGTAAGAAGAAAGATATCTATGACATGATCATTAATGAAATGAAAATACCCGTGGAAGATGGACATGCCATAGATACTAATTTTATGCATACCGATCATTTTGTATTGATAGATAGCAACAGGCATATACGGGGATACTATCACGGATTAGATACAGTGGCACTGGGAAAACTATCCAATGATATTGTATTGCTTACATTAGAAAAAGATCCAAAACAAAGAAGTTTCTTTGCAGGTAAACTGCAATTGATAGCTGTAGTGTTTCTGCTCGCAATGATGGGAGTAGGCTTGCTTTTATATTTTATAAAGAAAAAATAATTATAACATGTTACCAGTAGCGTGGAAGAAGGACGATAAAAAAGCACGAAGGCTTATCTTTTTATTTTCGGGTATTGTATTTACCGCAGTAGTAGTGCTGAGCCGGGTAAAGCTGAATGTAAACCTTGGATTTGATGTTCATCTTTTTGCAAAAGCCAATGCAATTATTAATTCATGTGTAGCGGTATTGTTAGTAGCAGCATTAGCAGCAGTAAAAGCAAAAAAGTATGTACTGCATAAGAATCTGATGCTAACAGCCATGTTTTTATCTATATTTTTTTTGGTGAGCTATATCTGCCATCATCTCTTCGCAGGCGAAACAAAATTTGGCGGCGATGGCACAGAGAAAATGATTTACTACATTATTCTGTTTACACATATTCCGCTGGCAGGTATTATTCTTCCCTTTATTCTTTTTTCTGCCTATCGTGCAATGACGGGCGAATTTGACAAACATAAAAAACTGGTACGCATTACATGGCCTATCTGGTTTTATGTAGCAGTAACAGGAGTTATTGTTTATTGGATGATAAGCCCATATTACAGCTAATGTATTTTATTTTTCAGCTGCGGTTACGTCGCACACTTGTACGACATTAGCACAGAGGAGCATAATGCGAAGCATTTCTCTTTTCCCTCTGTGCGAGCATTTTTATTGCAGCAGTTTAAAACCTAAATTTTTCCAGCCCATTGTTGCTCCTCATTTCTTTTCAATTCAGCCTTCTGTTTTAGCTTTTTAGGAATGCCTTCTACAAAGAGTACAACCAATAATGTCACATGGTAAAGAAAAAGACAAAGAACCACTAATGAAAAAGAAAAATCATGAAGCCAAATCCATTCTATCACCATAGAAAATGCAGTACCAACAATAATCAGAACAGGTGAAATGCTTTTTTGAAAAGCAAGCAACATAAAAGCTATTATTATGAAAAGATAAGCAGGAATCATCGCCTGGCTAATCCAGGTAGAGAGTGTAACCGTAATATGCTGGATAAAGCAGGTAACAGAAAGAAGCGCACCAAAAGTGCCACCATACGTACAGATATTTTCCTGGTAACTGTTAAGCGGGTTAAGGGGTGACGGAGTTGACATGTTTCAAAAATATTCTAAAATCCCAATTCTTCCAATGGGTTCCAGAAAACGCTGGCAAAGTCTTGCACCTGATCATTTTTTACTTTAACCCCCTCTTTCTTTAACAGCTTTTCCATCAACGAGGGCGGCGAAAAATGGTGCTTACCCGTAAGCATTCCGTTGCGGTTTACTACCCGGTGTGCAGGCACTTTAGGTTTTACACTTCCGCAACCATTCATCGCCCAGCCCACCATCCGGGAAGAAGATTTTGCTCCCAGGCTGGCCGCAATAGCACCATAAGAAGTTACCCTTCCTTTAGGAATTTGCCGGGCCACTTCAAACACCAGCTCAAAAAAATTCTCTTCTCTTTTGCCGGAAGGTCTTACAGCTTTTAATTTTTCAGCAGCTTTCTTTTTTGCAGCCATACGAGGAGTATATATTTATTCTGAAGATGCTTCTTTTTCTTTCAGTAACAATGATTTTTTAGGCTCAGGTACATTTTCATATTGAAATGGGCAGTGGCGGCAACCATTGCCACAGCAATAGCCTCTTTCCAGGAGAAAAGCTGATGTGAGTACAACGTACCCATCATTATTAACATAATAGTCTATGCCTTCACTCAGCTCCTTCATCTTCTTTTAATAGTTGTTTAAGCTCATCATCTTTTTCCCTGCTATGTAATACAGGGGGCAAAGAAAAACAGAGATAATGAATACGATTGCTTCCGGCAATGTCAAGCGATTCGTAATGTGTTTTAATCTTCAATTCATCGCTTACCACCTCTTCTTTAAAAACATTATCGGAATCTTTATGCAAGGAGCAGCCATATAGCTCAATTACCAGCTTGGTAAACGAATATAGATCAGGGCTGTCTGTTTTTAAATTTATCAACCCGCCAGGCACCAATACTTGTTGATATAGCCGCAAAAACTTTGGGTGCGTTAACCTCTTTTTCGCTTTCGATTTTCTTAACTGCGGATCGGGGAATGTGATCCAAATTTCTGCAACTTCTCCGGCAGAAAAATATTCTGTAAGCTGATCGATTTCGGTACGCAGAAATAATACATTGCCAAGATTATTTTGAATGGCCCTTTTTGCCCCTACCCAAAGACGATTGCCTTTCAAATCTACACCAATAAAATTTCGCTGGGGGTATAACTGGCTAAGGCCTACCGCATATTCTCCTTTTCCACAAGCCAACTCCAGGGTAATAGAGTTGTTATTATTAAAAAATGTATTCCATTTGCCGGGCATATCTTTTGGATATTGCAGCACATTAGAAAATGTTTTTAATTCCTCAAAACGCACCAGTTTTTTTTGTCCCATGTAAAAGCAAAGGTACAAGATACAAGGGACAAGGCACAAGCCCCGCTATGCGGCAATAATGATATTATGCGAGGCTTTGCAAATGTTTATGAAATCAAAAAAATCTGCGGTAATGCTGTTTTCAATCAATGCAATCAACGATCATAGTTTTACCTGTATTCCGGCACCAACGATTGATTTTAATTGTAACGCAGGCGATGTTTTGTTTTTGCCGAACAATCTTACATCATCGTCATAAATCATATCCACACTCCAGCTGATGGTAAATATTTTTCCAAGTTTTGCAGATAAAGAATTGGTCATATAGATATCTATATTCTGCGGCTTCTTTTTATAGTTGGAAAAAAGATCCAGTCTTCCTTTGTATACGATAAACTTATTAAACTCTTTCAGATAGTTGATAGAAGCATAAGCTCCAAATTCATTAATACTTTTTGTTCCCGGCCTTACACCATAAGCACCTTTTGCAGACAGGGTATCATCATTTACAATTACCCAGCGGTTAGTAATGGGAGAAACGAAAATGGAAAGATTTGCGGTTGGCTTATAATCAATACCTGCACTTACCAATACATAAGCAGGAGCAAGAATATTGGAAGAAAGGGTTTTGCTGGTGCTGGTATAACTGTAGCCTTTAAAAAATTGCGATCTGAAATTGACTAAGCCCGCCAAACTTAGTTTTGGGTTTAAAGCATAACCGTATTTAGAAAGAAGGTCGATACGATCATCATTTTTGCGACCTCCGATGCTGGTTGTCTTAACATAGCCCCAGTTTAAATCCAGCGAGTTATCCCAGCTATGTTTATCTTTTTTATAAAAGGCGTAGAGGTTTAAGAAAGTGTTTACGGTAAGAGAGAAATCATCTCCACCTGCAGCCCAGTTACTCAATGAACCCTGCCCGATATTAAAACTAAATAAGCCGCCTTTCTTCCATGCTTTGGAGCTTGTGTCGGCCGCATCTTTTTTTATAGTTTTTCCGGCCTCAGATTGAAGACCTTTTATGGTTTGATCTTGTCCTGCAACACTTAGCGAAAAAGCTAATAGTAACGCAACTGTTCCTGTTCTTTTCATAAGTATAAATAATTGGGTTTAAAAAACATGCAAGCTACATCAAATGTTACACCATTTTAATGTGCTATTGCCGGGTTTTTATGCTGGTTATAAAAACTGGGCAGAGTTGGTTTGTAAGTTGTTTAATATTTCATCACCGGGCATAAAAAAGCCCTCAGAAGAGTCTGAAGGCTGTAATAACAATCACATGAGAATATAAATTGCTGTAGGGGGAGGGATCGAACCTCCACGAGGCAGTTAGCTGAAGTACAAAGTTCGGTGGTCGACCCCGGTCGGATTACTATTACTAGCAACCCGGCTCTATACTTCGTTTATTCTGTTATCCTCACCCCCGAGACAAGAGGGCATGTCTGCCAAAAATTTCATCACCCCACAGTATTATCAAGAACTTGATAACACAAATGTAGGCTAAATCCACCTTTCATTCCAAATTTTCTAATAAATATTTTAAAATTGTAGATAATATTCAAATAATTGTGTTTATTTGTAGATATAATTCAAAATATATCTCAATATGGCTAATAAATTGAATCTTGACAAACTCGATTTGCAGATTATCCAGCACATGATGGAAAATGCCGAGATTTCTTATGCAGACCTCGGTAAAAAACTATTTGTTTCCGGAGGTACTATTCATGTACGTATCAAAAAACTACAAGAGGCCGGGGTGGTCAAAGGTACAAGGTTAAAAGCAGATTTACGGGAGCTCGGTTATGATGTAATTGCATTCATCGGCGTTTATCTTAAAGAAAGCTCGATGTACGATGCAGTAGCAAAAGATTTGCAAAAAATTCCGGAAATAGTGCGGCTCAATTATACAACAGGCAACTACAGCATGTTTGCAGAAATAGTTTGTAAAGATATTTCACAGCTTCGCTTTGTATTGCACGATCAGCTGCAAAAAATAAAAGGCATCGAACGAACTGAAACATTTATCTCCCTCGAAGAAAGTTTCAGCCGCAACGTAAGAGTGATTTAAGTAAGAAATTAAAATTTTTCACGCAAAGGCGCAAAGACATACAGAATATAAATTTATTATCTATTTCTTAGCCGGTTAGCTGGGGATGCTTTATAGAAAGACTATTATGACACAACCTTTTGCGTCTTTGCGTGCCAATTGTATTTAATCCGTGCTAATCTGTGTAATCCGTGGCTAAGTGTATTTTATCTGTGGCCAACTAAATTTTCCCCTTCACATTCAATGCATCTCTCAGCCCATTTCCCAATAAATTAAACGCCAGCACCAGCAACATAATAGCAAAGCCAGGAGCCAAAGCCAACATCGGGTTTTGAGTAATGATGAAATTATAATTCTCTTTAATCATCAGGCCCCAGCTTGGTTGCGGAGGTTGCACCCCTACACCCAAAAAGCTCAGCCCGGCCTCAATCACTATAGCAGAAGCAAAATTGCTGGCAGCAATTACAATTACCGGCCCCATTATATTCGGCCATATATGCCTCACTATCGTCCTGAAATTGGAAAAGCCCAATGCCCTTGTTGCTTCCACATATTCCAGCTCCCTCACGCCTAATACCTGTCCTCTTACCAACCTCGCTACGTTTACCCACATGGTTAAGCCTACCGCTATAAACACCTGCCAGAAACCCTTGCCCAATGCAAGTGTAATGGCAAATACTAATAATAATGTTGGGATACTCCAGATAACATTGATAAACCACATAATAATATCATCTACCCTTCCACGGAAATAGCCAGCCAGGGAGCCAAGTATTAATCCAATGCTAAGCGAAATGATAACTGTAATTAATCCTACACTTAAACTTACCCTTGTGCCAACAACAATACGGCTCATAATATCACGGCCATACTTGTCGGTACCTAATAAAAATTTTTTCGTTATTACAGCTCCTGGCGCAAGTTGATTGGAATGATAAGCCTGTCGTTCGCTCAATCCTTCATCAATAAACTTTTGCACAATAATGCTATCGCCCTTTTGTTCATGACTGACAATAGGAACGTAATAGTAAGCATCTTCTTTTCCCGAAACCAATTGTTTAAAAAAGCTACTTAAGCCAACGTCTTTATCTTTTCTTACCTTAATAAAGTTTTGCTTAAAGCCAGGTTTTTCACCACCTATTTCAAGAATAATACGATTGGAAAACGGAGATGGGTCAGGAGCAATGAAATAGGCAAAAATTGCAATTATTACTGCAATAAAAATCACTAACAATCCAAAAACAGCGCCTTTGTTTTTTTTCAGTCGTCGCCACGCTGCTGCCTGGAATGATTGTGATGGATTCATGAACGGAAAGATAAGCTAAGAGATCAAAAGAGAAAAGGAGAAAAAGAGTTGAAACAAGGTATAAACGGTGCAAACAATACTTTTTACAGGAACTAAATGATTTTGCTTTTAACTCCTTATCTCTTTCTCCTTCTTTAAACTCTTAGCTCACCTTACGACCCTTCCACTCATATTTACCCAACTGCCCGAATAAGCCGGAGATAATTGTATATAAAATATGCAATGGCTGAAAAAAGAAGAAAAATTTTACTGCCCATTGTTTATTAAAGAAATCAGCCACAGAAATGAAAAAAGGAATTTCAACAAGCGTTTTGGCACCCCAAAGACCCAAAAAATAAATCCAATAGTCATGAAACCAAAACCCACCAACCAACAAGCCGGCAAAAGTGAGATTGAATAAATAAACCAGCAGCAGCACCGCTATTATTCTTTTATCGTCATAATTTTTTGCTTTGCTTGCCCAGCGAATACGTTGATTAAAAAAAGCTTTCCATGTTGTCATCGCACGGGTGGAAACAATAGCATCTTTCGATTTCAGGTAATGAACTTTACCGGGTTGTTGTTTCCATATTTTATGCATCAGCAACATATCATCTCCCGAGGCGATATTATCAATACCAGCGAATCCATTTACATCGTAAAATAATTTTCGCTCATAAGCAAGGTTAGCCCCATTGCACATAGAGTGAATGTTTTTATGAACAGAGGCACCGGTTATTCCCTGTAATACCATAAAATCCATTGCCTGGAAAATCTGAACTATTGATGAATTACAATTTAAGACTACCGGGGCAGCAACAAAAACAGAGTCATTTTCTTTTTTAAATGAAGCAATAGTTTGCAGCCATTCATTGGGGGGAATACAGTCAGCATCAGATGTTACAATTAACTCACCCTTTGCCGCAGCAATTCCCGTTTCAATCGCCTTCTTCTTATAGGAGTTAATATTGTCTTCTTTTAACTGTACTAATTTGACAGAAGAAAATTGCTCAACAACTTTTACCGTGTCGTCTGTCGAATGATCGTCAACCACAATTACTTCAAACAAATCAGCCCGATAAGTTTGTTGCTGCAAGGAAGCTAATAAGTTGCCGATATTTTCTTCTTCATTCCGGGCAGCGATAATTACACTGATTTTTATTTGCGGTGAAAAAGCAGCCGATGTATAATCTGGAATAGATTTCCAGGCCAACCAATAATAGATTATCAGCGAGCTATAACCGATAAATAATAATATAATGAAGTAAATAAAAATCATTGAATCAGGCAAAGCTAATATCAGTGCAGCAAAGCAGACAGAATTTCTTCTGTATGCTTTTCATGCAATACCTGGTGACCGGAAGGAATAATTTTTATGACACATTGTTCTTCTATTCCGGCTTTAAATCTTTCTCCAACTGATGATAAAATAATACGATCATGCTTTCCATAAAGTAGCCTTACCGGAGTGTTATTATTATGGATTTCGTTTTTAATACGGGTAAGGTTTGGCTTTAGTTTTCGCAGAGTAGTCCATCGGTTGAATAATAAATGCCTTGCCTTCTCATCATTTACATAATAAGTAACAAACTTGAAAATGCTGGCATTAATCATCTTCACTTTATTCAATAGTTTGATAAAACCAAAAAACCAACCCGGGTGCTTCATGGTGAAAGCAAACAGTTTATTTCCCAGCCAGGTTTGCGTAGAAAGCCAATACCAGAAATTTACTTTCAAACCATCGGGGGCAAGCAATATCAGTCTTTCAACTCTTTCGGGAATAGCCTGATAAAGACTAAGGGCAATACGACCGCCCAGACTGAAGCCCAGCAATACAAGTTGCTGTTTGTTGGTTGCTGGTTTTTGGTCGTTTTCACTCAACATTTCCTGAATGGCTTGCAAGAGGTCTGTTTCTGTAAATGTTAGTTCACCTTTCCATTCTGTTTTGCCATGAAAGGGTAAATCCAAACAATAGAGAGTGAATTGATTGCCGGGGTATTTGGCAAGAAACTCAAAAAAAGAAGCATCTTCCCCATAACCGTGGAAGCAGATAACCGGCGTTGGCCCAGTGCCAAAACAGCAATAGCTGATAACAGATTTTTTATAATTAAACCGGCGCGGCTCCATCAGGGCTCAAAATATTTATGGAAAATTAGCTTGGACATTTCAAAAATACTATTAATTTTGGATAGTTGCACAAACAACTATATGTCAAACAACCAATTTAAAAAAGGGGAACTCTACAGCTTTATTACTGGTAAGGCCTCCACTGCTATTGCGCGCCGGCTTCAAAAAAAATTTAATACTGCAGGATTAAATATTACGATAGAGCAATGGAGTGTTCTTTATCATTTATGGAAACAGGAAGGCATTAGTCAGCAGGAATTATGCAATGCTACTTTCCGTGATAAACCAAGCATCACCAGGCTGGTTGATAATCTTGAAAAGGCAAACCTGGTAAAGCGTGTGGCTTCGGAACATGACAGAAGAATCAATTTAATTTTTCTGACCAAGCAAGCACAAAAATTGCAGGAAGAAACAATGACATTGGCAGATGAAACATTAAACGAAGCTTTGATAGGGGTACCATCGGATAGAATAGATGTGTGTAAGGAAGTACTCCAGCTGGTGTATGATAATTTGAAATAGGTAGGGTTGCTGGTTGCCGGTAACCAATTACTGTGGTTAAAGAGTGCGATGTCTGACTATTAGTTAAAAAAAGAATTGAAACGTATAAACATAAATCCTAAAACTTTTCTTATGTCTACTGACACAGCAACAAAAACAGCACTAAAAGGTGGCGAATGGCTGGTGAAAGAATCATCGGCTGCGGAAACATTTATTCCTGAAGAATTTGGTGAAGAGCAATTGATGATAAAGGATATGTGCAACCAATACCTGGATGTAGAAATTTATCCTAATCTCGATCGCATTGATAACCTGGAACCGGGATTGATGAAATCGTTACTCACGAAAGCCGGTGAACAGGGATTGCTGGCTACTTCTTTCCCTGAGCAATATGGTGGATTGGGAAAAGATTTTGTTACGTCAACAATCATTAACGAATACCTTGGCGCAGGGCATTCTTTTTCTGTTGCTATTGCTGCGCACACAGGTATTGGTACGTTGCCTATTTTATATTTTGGAACTCCGGAACAAAAAGAAAAATACATTCCCAAATTGATTAGCGGAGAATGGGCCGGTGCTTACGGATTAACAGAGCCAAACAGTGGTAGCGATGCGTTAGGTGCAAAGACAACCGCAAAGCTGACCGACGATGGAAAATATTATATACTCAACGGACAAAAATGCTGGATTACCAATGGAGGTTTTGCGCAGGTGTATACCGTGTTTGCAAAAGTAGATGGCGATAAGTTTACAGCTTTTATAGTGGAGAGAGGAACAGAAGGGTTTACACAAGGGCCGGAAGAACACAAGATGGGTATCAAAGGCTCCTCTACGGTGCAATTATACTTTCAGGATTGTAAAGTGCCTGCAGAAAATCTTTTAGGCGAAATTGGCAAAGGCCATAAAATTGCTTTCAACATACTTAATATCGGCCGGTTAAAATTATGTGCAGCAGCATTGGGCGGTGCAAGAAGATCATTAACAGATACTGTACAATATGCCCGTACAAGAGAGCAGTTTAAACAACCCATTTCCAACTTTGGTGCTATAAAGTATAAGCTGGCAGAAATGGCCATCAGGGTTTTTGTTGGCGAATCTGCTTTATACCGTACAGCAAACTGGATTGATGAGAAAGAGCATGAACTGCTTGCTTCCGGTAAGCAGGAAAACGAAGCGCTATTAGGTGGCGCAGAAGAATACGCTATTGAATGTGCAATGCTGAAAGTATATGGCAGCGAAGTGTTGGACTATGTAGTGGATGAAGGGGTGCAGGTACATGGCGGAAACGGATTTAGTGCGGAGTATAATGCATCAAGAGCTTATCGTGATAGCCGTATCAACCGTATTTATGAAGGAACAAATGAGATCAATCGCTTGCTTGTACTGGATATGACATTGAAGAGAGCCATGGGTGGTCGCCTTGATTTGATGGGCCCTGCAATGGCAGTGCAAAAAGAACTGATGAGTATCCCCGACTTTGGCAGCGATGATGAAGTGCCATTTGCAAAAGAGAAGAAGCTGATAGCTAACCTGAAAAAAGCAATTCTTATTGCTTCGGGTGCAGCAGTTCAAAAACTGATGATGAAGATTGATACCGAACAGGAGGTGCTCATGAACATTGCGGATATGGCAATCGAAACTTTCAATGCAGAAAGTGTATTGCTTCGTGTAATGAAAATAGTGGAGCAAAGGGGCGAAGCAAACAGCCAGCTTCATCTCGACATTATGCGTACATACCTGTACGATGCAGCCGATAAAGTAAATAAATCGGGCAAAGATGCCGTGAATTCATTTGCTGATGGGGATGAGCAGCGAATGATACTGATGGGATTAAAACGCTTTACCAAAGCAGAACCTTTTAATGCAAAAGATGCAAGAAGAAGGATTGCAAATAAAATGATTCAAGAAGGCAAATATAGTTTCTGATAAATTATTAATCTCTTTCAAAATCCAGGATAATGGCTGTTCTTAACGGGGCAGCCTTTTCTGATCCTTCATAGATTTCGGAAAGTTCTTTGCGGGTTAATTTCAATTCAGCTAGTTTTTGTACCCGTTTACTTTCTATAATTAGACCTGCACAAAGAAGTAAGGAAGATAGAGTGGCTACAAAAAAGTAAACGAGGTAAGTATCTTCCAGGTATTGCTGATTAATTTTTCCATCAACGATATGGGTTTCAAAAACGTAAAATAAAAGGTAGATGATGCCAAAGCAGCCGTAAGCAAAAAGCAGTGATGCTGAAATAAATGCCTTGCCGGTAGCTTTACGATGGCTGATCGCCATCTTGGTCTGGTTTATAAAAAAGTACATACAGATGCCAAATATAATTGATAACCCAGGGCCAAGTATAATGGTAATAGCTTCTTTATTAAGACCTTTTATTGCTACAATAATAATTTCGAATGCGATAAACCCGACAATAAGTTTGCGGAGGTTCTGTGCCTGTTTAGCCGAAGTACAGAAATAGCTAAGAAACAAAAGCATTAATGGAGCATCTGTAAGGTTGTTGCACAATTTAAAATATCGTACTACATCCTGGTTAACAGTTATGTATCCTTGCGATAAAAAATTCGTGGTTAATGAAATAAGCAGGTAAGCAAGCAGGGCAGGAAAAGTCCTGTATCCGCCCAGACGAAGAAGAAGGATAAAAGCAATCGGTAAAAAAATGGCCGTTGTCGAAATAACCCCCATAGTAGAGTTCCAGTTCATACACTATTAGTTTTTCTGTTGGATTTGGATTTTAAGCACGGAACCAGGTTATGGAACCGCCTGCAATATTAACGATAGTTATACTTCGTTAGTGCCTGATAATAGGGGTTAATACCAAAATTCAGTAAAAGCGAAAAGAGGTTCCGTAATTCTACGGAAATTGTGTTAGAGTGTTTTTATGCTATCTTTCTGGTATGATACGAATCCTCCCTTTTCTACTGTTTTTCAGTGCATTTTTTGCAGCGGCACAGCCCGTAAAAAATAACTTTATTGTTGGTAAAACTACCGGGAATATGCCCTCGTTAGAATACGGTTTGGGCTTCGACAGGCTGGGAGCGGCCAAGCTTACTTTCCTGGATACAAACGTGGTAATAAAAGTGGTGGACAGTACTGTAAATAATTACAAAGTACAGCTGTCCAAAGATCATTTTGCATATTTACAAAAATCAAATTTCAAAAGAGACTCTTCCATAAAAATTCAACCCTACTATTTAACTGCCAGCATCTTTGCTGGCGGCGACGATAAAAATGATTTCGTAAGCGTTGCACTGGAAGAAAGACTACCCTATAGAAGTATTCAGCAAATAAACCCATCAAGAATTATCGTAGATATTTTCGGCACTACTTCCAATACCAGTTGGGTTACACAGCGATTATCGGCAAAGGAAGTTAAAAACGTGTACTACGAACAGATTGAAGACGATGTATATCGCGTTATCATAGAATTAAATCATGAGCAGCATTGGGGCTACAGTATTTACTACGAGGGTAAAAAATTAATGGTAAAAATAAAACGTCAGCCCAGAGATCTTGACATTGAAAACATGAAGATAGCGGTGGATGCCGGACATGGGGGAAGCAACAACGGTGCTGCAGGCATTACCACCAACATTTCAGAAAAAAAATATACACTGCTTATTGCTAAAGAATTACAGCGTGAATTGGAAGATGAAAAAGCTACCGTATTTATGACAAGAGATAAAGACACCTCTCTCAGTATGCCCGAAAGAATTGATATGATTAAAGCAGAAGATCCCGATTTTTTAATCAGCATTCATCTTAACTCTTCTGCAAAGGATAGTGTAAATGGTGTAAGTACTTACTATCGGTATATCGGCTTCAAACCGCTTACACAATTTGTGTTGAACCGCATGCTGGAGTTAGACCTTAACGAATTTGGAAACGTAGGTGCTTTCAATTTTGCATTGAGCGGGCCTACAGATTATCCCAACTGTTTGGTAGAAGTGGCTTTCCTCAGCAATAAAGAAGATGAAAAGAAAATTTTAGATCCTGCATTTCATAATGCAGTTGCCAAGAAAATAGTTGCCGGTATTAAAGACTGGCTCAAATCCTGCAAGAAAGGGTTTTAATTAATCTTCCGGAGGAAAAGGTTCACCACGGTGGCAGGTTTTGCAGTGCACTGTGTTCAGGTATTCCGGTTGCTGATCTTTATTAAAGTAAAAATGTTTTTTATTAATCTCAATTGTCATCCGCATCATATCTCTTGCATTTTCTTTCATTGGTTCGGCATCCGATGCAAAATCAAGGCCTTCTTCTATTGTTTTTCCCTTCACATGACAAAAATCGCAACCCACGCCCAATGCAATATTGTACGTCTTCATAATGCTGTCAAGCTTTGCTTCGCTGATATCTTTCGGCAGCACCTTCAGGTTTTTAAATTTGCCGGCCGGACCTTTCACGGCAGCCACACCAGCGCTAACTAAAGCCACAAGTAGAATTGTTGTAACTAATTTCTTTTTTGTAAACATACAATACTAATTTATTTTACCAGCTGCAATAATTCTATTGGTATATCCCAACATCCCCTGCAAATTCTAACACTCTCTAATTCATCACGGCTAACCAGCAACCAGGTTACTCCAGATCACTCGCCGCTGCTTCGTCAATCCACCAATATAATTGCCCGTTAAATGGCTGTATAATTTGCGATGGATATAAATCCGGATTATGTTCACCGGCCAGTACATGCTGCAAAGCAGCAGCCTTATCTGCACCACTTACCAAAAATACTACCAATCCGGCTGCATTTATAACAGGAGCTGTTAATGTTATGCGGTACATTTCCTGCTCTGTTAAATAAAATGATTCTACCCATTTTTCCTTCTCACTCACTACATCATATCCCGGAAAAAGAGAAAGGGTATGTGCATTGTCACCCATTCCGAGCATTACCAAATCGAAAGTTTTACTCTTGTTTGGAAAATAACTATGCAATATTTTTTCATATTCAACGGCAGCTGCTCCTGGTTTTATATCTGTCCGCATTATATGAATATTTTCCTTTACGACCGGTACATGATCCAATAAACTATCAAAAGCCATTTTTGCATTATTCTTTTCATCGGTGAAAGGAACATATCGTTCATCGCCCCAGAAGAAATGAATTTTGCTCCAGTCTATTTTATTTTTCAGTTTATCAGCTGCAAGTAATTTATAAACTTTTTTGGGAGTGCTGCCACCAGATAGACAAAGGGTAAAAAAATCCTGATGTGCTACAATTTTCCCGATATAATCGGCTAACCATACAGCGAAATCATTACTTAATGCAGTACTATCTTTTTTTATAATCAGGGTCATATAAATTTAAGATCGGTGTTAAGGTGATGCCTAATGATATGCAGTACAAGTGTGCGACGAAGGGACAATCATCCGTGTTAATATCGCCTGTTCAAAATTGTATTCGATAACCGTCCGTCAGGCTCTATTCTTTTTTAATCTCTTAGCTCGGCAAAGTAATCCAATGATGTCCGTCTTTTGCAATCAAGGCTTCTGCATCTTCAGGTCCCCAGCTATCAGGCGCATAATTGGGAAAATTAACCGGCGGTCTTTTTTGCCATGTTTCTAATATCGGTGTAATTACCTTCCAGGCTGCCTCCACCTGGTCGGCACGCATAAATAAAGTAGCATTGCCTTCTATCACATCTTCCAGAAGTGTTTCATAAGCTTCCGGCTCTGTACCATGATATGCTTCGGCATAACTAAAAGTCATATCCACAGGGTTCAGGTTCATTTCGGGCCCGGGTTTTTTTGCCTGGAACCGCATACGGATATCCATTTGTGGCTGTATGCTGAATGTTAAACGATTTGATCGCCATGTATCTGCAGCCTCCTGCGGGAAAGAATAATGCGGTGGCTTTTTAAATACAATTGTTATGAGCGTTGATTTTTCATGCATGTATTTTCCGGTGCGAACATAAAAAGGCACATTTTCCCAGCGCCAGTTGTCAACGAAAAACTTAACTGCAGCAAATGTATCTACGGGGGATTGCGGGTTTACATTTTTTTCCTGCCTGTAGGATTGAACTTCTTTACCTTTTATCCAGCCGGCAGAGTATTGACCACGCACTGCATTTTCATTTACCTCTTCTGGTTGAAATTTTCTTATGGCATGCAGCACATCTACTTTCTTATTTCTTATTTCATTGGCATCGAAAGATACTGGTGGCTCCATGGCTATCATGCAAAGCAATTGCAGAATATGATTTTGCACCATGTCCCTCATAGCACCGGCTTGTTCATAATAGCTACCACGGTCTTCTACGCCAACTGTTTCGGCAGCTGTTATTTGTATATGATCGATGTATTTGCTGTTCCAGATTGGTTCAAACAAAGTATTGGCAAAACGGAAGGCCAGGATATTTTGTACAGTTTCCTTACCAAGAAAATGATCAATACGATAAATCTGATCCTCTTTAAACATCTTGCTAAGCAACTCATTCAGCTCCATTGCACTTTTTAAATCGTGCCCAAATGGTTTTTCAAAAACCATTCTTGTAGTAGCTACATCCTCGCAGAGTTTATGATCGGATAGCTTTTTGGCAATAGCTGGTGCAAGCTGTGGAGCAACTGAGAGATAATAAATAACTGTTGGTTTTTCATTCCATTCTTTGGCCTTATTATTTATCCAGTCATTTATTTTTCCGTAGGTAGCGTCATCCATCAAATCCAGTTCGTGATAAGAAACTGCTTCGGAAAATTTTTTCCACTGCCCATCAATCTCGTTTTTGCGGCGGGAGAATTGTTGTACACCTTCCAGTAGTTTATTCCGGTATTCATCATCCGAAGCAAAGCTGGTACGACCAACACCAATCACCACAAATTTCTCCGGCAAATAATTATCCAAAAACAAATTATATAAAGCAGGAATTAATTTGCGGTTAGTCAGATCACCGCTGCCACCAAAGATGAAAAGTATAGTGGGGTTGAGTTTTTTGTCTTCCATGAGTTGTTTATTAAACCGAGATTATTTTACTGATATTAAGATCTAATTATTTTTCACCTGTTTCTCTTCTTCCTTCGTATTCACCGTTTCTTCTTCTTTACCTATCCACTCCGAATGAAATACGCCTTCTTTATCTATACGCTGATAGGTATGGGCACCAAAATAATCCCGCTGTGCCTGTATTAAATTGGTTGGCATATTCGCTGTGCAGTACGCATCGAAATAAGAGAGGGCACTCATCAATCCTGAGGCCGCCGATTTAGAGGCAGTGCTTACCTGCACTATTTTTCTCAATGCAGCTTGCTTTTTTTTAACAATAGCAGCTACTTTTTTGTTGAGTAAAATATTGGTGAGCTGCTTATCTTTTTTAAATGCATCGGTAAATGTTTCCAGTAACAGGGAGCGGATAATACAGCCACCTCGCCAGATCCGTACTACATCCTGCAATGGAATGTCCATTTGTAAAGACACAGATGCTTTTTGCAGCATACTTAAGCCTTGTGCATAAGACATAATAGTAGCGAAGTATAAGGCGTCGTGCAACTGTTGAATAAATTTTTCTTTATCGCCGGTAAATTTTTTAATCACGGGTTTGTATAGTGCCTGTGCCGCCACCCTCTCTTCTTTGTACACCGAAATTTCTCTCAGTGCAACCGCAGTATCAATAGTTGGAATAGGAACAGGAATATCCATTGCATCCTGCGAAGTCCATTTGCCTGTGCCTTTGGAACCAGCCCTGTCGAGAATCATATCTACCAAATGGTTGGGAGTAAGATCGTCTTTCTTCAAAAACACATCCCGGGTAATTTCTATGAGGAATGATTTCATTTCTCCTTCATTCCATTTTTTAAATACTTCGTGCAGCTCATCGTTATTCAATCCTGCAACATTTTTTAGCAGGCCATACACTTCACTAATCAATTGCATAATAGCGTACTCAATTCCATTGTGTACCATTTTTACATAATGGCCCGCAGCCGCTTTTCCCATATACGCCACACAAGGCTCGTTGTTCACTTTTGCAGATACCGCTTCCAATATTGGCTGCAGGTATTGCCATGCTTCCACATCACCACCGGGCATAATGCTCGGTCCTTTTCTGGCACCTTCTTCGCCCCCACTTACACCCATGCCCATGAAATGAATTTTTTTATCCTGCAAAAAATTTATTCTCCGCAATGTATCGGTGTAATGTGAGTTACCGCCATCAATTACAATATCGCCTTCTTGTAACAACGGTAATAAATCATTGATAACACTATCTACAATTGGTCCGGCGGGCACCAGCATCATCATTTTACGGGGCTTTTTTAATTGCTGCACCATATCCGCCAATGTTCCCACTCCTTTTACTTTAGTGCCGGGGGTGGCAGAAGATTCAAGCAATTTTGCTTTATCAGGATTTTTATCAAAACCAATAGCGGCAAAATTATTATCCGCCATATTGAGTAAGAGGTTGCAGCCCATGGTGCCAAGGCCGATCATTCCAAAGTCGTATTCAGGTACTGGCATGGTAAAATATTTGTGACTGTAATTTATTGCAATTAAAAATAGCGTGGCCGATCCTTTTCAGCATTAACTATTCTGTAATCCATTTTTCTATTTGCCCGACTGACGTTTTTCATGGCATCTTCGTTGTAATCGAAGATTAGTTCGCAACCATTTCTTCCAGTGGAAGATATGATGAGAACTACACTTGATCGTTCCGTTCGTTATTCATCAAAATACAAAACTCCGGTATTGCCGGAGTTTTGTATTTGATCATCCGTGTTAATGTCGTACAAGTGTGCGACGCAAAGGACGATCATCCGTGTTAATGTCGCTTGGCAAATAACTGTATTACTGTTTTATATAACGATCAAAAAACTCAAAAGTTCTGAGCATCTGATCTATCCGCTGGCGGTTGTTACCGCTTCTTGTCAACTCATGTGTGCCACCCGGATGTCGAACATACTCCACCGGTCTTCCCAATGCCTTCAAACTTCTGAACATCATTTCGCTTTGTACAAACCCCGTGCGACGATCATTGTCGCCATGAAAAATAATATAAGGGGTAGTAATATTCTGTACATAATTTATTGGTGATTCTCTTTCTAAAATAGCTTTGGTAGCCGGCTCCCACGGATAGCCACCAAAATAATTAGGCACCAGGCGCCATGCATTGCCTTCACCAAAGAATGTAGCCAAATCATAAACACCACGCTGAGAGCAAGCGGCTTTGAAACGATTATCATGAGAGATAATCCACGCAACAAGATAGCCCGCATAAGAACCACCAGTTACTGCCAGCTTCGATGTATCTGCCCAGCCTTCAGCAACAGCTTTATCCAAAGCAGTTAATACATCTTTGGTAGGTCCGGTACCCCAATCGTTTACATTACCACGTAAAAAGTTAAGCCCGTAACCACCACTGCCCCGTGGATTGCAATACACCACGCCATAGCCTTTGCTGCAGAAATATTGAAACTCGTGCCACATAGAACTTTCGCCCGGCCCCCACATAGCAGAAGGACCGCCATGTATATTTAATACCACAGGATATTTTTTTCCGGGCTCGTAGTTAGTTGGTTTCATAACCCAATATTCTACTTCCATTCCTTTTTCATTTTTGAAAGTATGCTTTTCAGGCATACTCAGTTTTTTTGTTGTCAACCACTCCGTGTTATAGCTACTGATTCTTTTTTGATTTTTTCCTGCGGCATCGGATAGGTATAACTCAAAAGGGTTTGCTACTTCTGTTTTTACAAAAACTAATTTATCACCCGCTATATCAAAACTGCTGATACCGCTATTGTAATCGGTAAGTTGTTCTACTTTTTTTGTTGCCACATCAGCCCGGAAAATTGGTTGCCCGCCATTGCTTTGGGCGCCGAAATAAATATATTTTTCATCGTTGCTCCAGGTAATGTTGCCTTTGGTACGGTCGAAAGGAATATCAATAATATCTTTTGCTGTTCCGTTCAATGGCATAATAGCCAGCGTTGGTACGCTTACAAAAGAAGTATTGCCATATTGAAAAGCCAGCCATTTACCGGAAGGAGAAAGACGGGGTGAGTTATAATTTTTCCCTTCTTCGCCTAATAACTTGCGAAGATTGCTGCCATCCGTATTAGCAATAAAGATTTCGCTTTCCAATGATCGATCGGGGTGCTGTAAGGAATCAATATCTGCACCTAAGATCAGTTGTTTGCCATCGGGAGTAAAATCAACAAAATTGTAACGATAAAAACCTTTGGTAATGGCAAGAGGCTTTGCATCTTGTTTTACATCGGTAATAAAGAAATAATTGAACCCCATATCGGTGTTGATATCCGTTTCATCCTGGAAATTAAGTTTATCTGCCACTTTTGCTTTTCTATCAATAGCATTGTTATCAAGATAAGCTCTTATTTCTTCAATGTTTCCATCAGGGTCTGCTTTGGCGACTGATGTTTTTAATTGCTGATTTTTATCGAAGCCTGGTTTTTCAAATGGCCAGTTGGGAACGGCTTTGCCTGGATTAAGTACAGAATCTTTTAATAAATCCCGCATAGGAATATTGGCAGAGAATAATAATTGCTTTCCATCGGGGCTCCATTTAGGGCTTGATGCACCGTATTTATATTTTGTAAGCTGTGTGGCCTCACCGCCATCGAGAGATAATAAAAATATTTGCGGTTTATTGTCAATAAAACGGGCAAAAGCTATTTGCCTGCCATCAGGACTAAAAACAGGCTGAGAGGAATTTTCTTTTGACGTTAACTGCTTAGGAGCTGAATTGCCATCGGTACTTACTATCCAAATTTGAGTTACATATTTATATTCTACTTTGCTGTCTCCATCAGGCTCAATAGCAGTAACGGTATAAAGAGCCTTACTGCCATCTTTACTAAGCGAAACGCCTGCGGGTGTTTTTATTTTCAGCATGTCAGTTACTTTTACAAGGTCTTTACCATTTTGAGCAAAAGAAACTGCAGTGATAAAAAGCAAGAGCAATGAAGCAATATTTTTTTTCATGTGTAGTGTTTAGGCGCTGAAAATACGAATTGATCATCGTTTCCGGCAATGGTAAATGATAAAAGGCCGTATTGGATACATTTGATAATTAAACAATATATATTATGAGCAATCTTGTAAAAGAATTCAACGATTACCGTACTAAAATGAATGATGTTATCCTGGGTAAAGACAACCTGGTAATTAAACGCCTCTGGAACCTGGACACAAATACATATGCAGCGGGAGCCCTGGATGTAAAAACAAAAGAACTGCTGGGGTTGGTAGCCAGCATGGTGCTTCGCTGCGATGATTGTATAAAGTATCATCTTGGCAAATCTCATGAGCTGGGTATCAATACCGAAGAAATGTACGAAGTGTTTGCGGTAGCCAATATTGTAGGGGGTACCATCGTTATACCTCATACGAGAAGGGCGGCGGAATACTGGGAAGAACTGGAGAATAATGAGCAAAGGAACAAGGAATAATGAATGATGAAGTGAAAATGCTATTTCTTATTTGATATTTATTAAATTTGTAGACAATATTTATATATCATGAGTGAAGTAACGACTGCCCCTGTATTGACCGCTAAAGATTTTGCTACCGACCAGGAAGTACGCTGGTGCCCCGGTTGTGGCGACTATTCTATATTGGCACAGGTGCAAAAAGTGATGCCTACATTGGGCATAGCGAAAGAAAATATAGTGATTGTTTCGGGTATCGGTTGCAGCAGCCGTTTCCCTTATTATATGAACACTTACGGTATGCACTCCATTCATGGTCGTGCTACGGCAGTGGCTTCTGGTTTGAAGGCGAGCCGCCCGGAGTTGAGTGTGTGGATCGTAACTGGTGATGGTGATGGGTTGAGCATTGGTGGTAACCACACTATCCATTTGCTGCGCAGAAATTTTGATGTGAATGTATTGCTGTTCAACAACCAGATATATGGATTGACCAAAGGACAATACTCCCCTACTTCCGAAGAAAAGAAAGTAACGAAGAGTACCCCGATGGGAAGTATTGACCATCCTTTTAATCCGCTGGCATTAGCATTGGGAGCAGATGCAACATTTGTAGCGAGAACAATGGATCGTGATCCCAAACATTTACAGGCGATGCTGATAAGAACACATCAGCATAAAGGGGCTTCATTTTTAGAAATATACCAGAACTGCAACATCTTTAATGATGGGGCATTTGAAATATTCACCGAAAAAGGAAGCAAACCAACGGAAACTTTATTCCTTGAACAAGGCAAGCCATTGGTATTTGGTGCAGCTGCTGACAAAGGAATTAAACTGGATGGCTTTAAACCGATAGTGGTAAACCTGAACGAAGGGCATAGCGCCGATGATTTGTGGATACACGATGAAACGGATATTTACAAAGCACAGATACTTACCCGCATATTCGACGACCCTAAAATTGAAGGTCACCTGCCAAGACCTTTTGGTGTTTTCTACCAAAACAACCGTGACTGCTACGAAGATGTAATGGCCGCACAGATAGAAGAAGCCAAAACGAGAAAACCAGCAGATTTGGATAAGCTGCTGAGAGGAAATGAGGTTTGGACGATACAGTAATTAAGCTTACGATGAAGCCCAACAACATTATCAGATTATCGTTGCTGATTGTTGCTTCGTTTATTGTTAGCTGTAACGCTTTCAAATACGGAGCGACAGAAACCAAAGCCTTAAACTCTTATTACCTGGTTACCGGAAACGAAAACAATTTCGGTGACAAAAGAATTAAGTACAATAAATTTTTTCATAGCTGCGAATGCTTTACTAATTTTTTAGCAAGCAAAGGTTCTCCGGCATTGATTTATGAATACAAAACCGAAGCTAAATGCAAAGGGATAAAATTATTTTATCCGTCTATTGATTCAGTTTTTGTTTTTGAAGAAGCCAAAAAGAATAAACGATATTCTTTTATTAAGGAAAGCAGAAAAATAAACGACGAGGAAAAGAAAATATATCAGCAGCTAAAAGCAGGTTCTTAAGAGAGTTTTCATCACCCCCCCGCCAGCACTCTCGCCGCATTCTCATACACTTGCTTCTCTTTTCTTTTATACCACCATTTCGGCATTGTCTTTTTCATCAGCGTATCAATACTGCGCATACCTATCAGGCTCCATACACCTTTTAATTTACCAGCAAGACTTGGCTGCATAGCACGAAGACTCATAGCAAAACCACTGTCGAGGTATTCCATGTGGTGCCAGTAACCCGCAGGCATAAACAACGTATCGCCGGGTTCCAATATAAAATCAAAACCTTCGGCCAGTTTCAAGGCAGGAAATTTTTCATAATCTACTTTTCCTTCCACATAGTAATTAGAAAAATCAGCAAGGCTCAATACTTCAAAAGGTTTGCGGTAAAGCTTGTGTTGCTCTTTATAAGGAAACATGAGCACTCTTTTTCTACCGGCAAACTGTGTGTGCATGATATGTGAAAGATCAATATCAAAGTGCATGTGTGTAATACTGGTGGCACCGCCGGTAAACAGCATCGGGTATTTTTTTACGTAGCCTTTCATCAAATGTTCCGGCCAGGTAAAATCTTTAATCAGTTGCGGGGCATGGTCAAATATATTAAACAGGAAAATACGCCAGGCAGCAGGGCCGGCTTTTATCATGTCTATATATTCACCAAATGTTTTGTAGTCGTCTGCCGTATTAATGGGTGTATAAGCATCGCTTTTTACATTATTATAAAGCGGCACTTTTTTATCGCCCACCAATTCTTTAAAATATTCCCAGTTCCATTTTTTATAGGCAGGCCATTCTTTAGCGAGATTTTTGATAACTACAGGAGTGCCGGGTTCATAAAATTCTTTTTTGAACTTTTCGGGACTAATCGTATCAAATGTAGCAACCGGTTTTAACTGCATAAGCCAGAGAGTAATTATCGGGCAAATTACAAATTGTCCCTCAAATAGCGTTGAAGTTTAAATCTTTTGGCAAAACCCTGTATTTTTAGAGACACAATCATATATGTTAATACGCATACATCCGCAAGATCCCCCGCCCCGCCTTATAAAACAGGTGGTGGAAACGCTGCAAAAGGGCGGTATCATTATTTATCCCACTGATACTGTATATGGCTTGGGCTGCGACATATTGCAACAAAAAGCCGTTGAAAGAATTTGTCGTATTAAAAAAGTTGACCCTAAGAAGGCGCAGCTTTCTTTTGTGTGCTGCGATCTGTCACACCTCAGCGAATTTGCAAAACCACTTTCCACACCCGTTTATCGTTTGTTAAAAGAACACCTGCCGGGACCGTATACTTTTATTTTACCAGCCAGCAAAATGGTTCCTAAAATTTTACAAAGTAAAAAAGACACCATCGGCCTGCGTATACCATTTAATAAAATTGCTTACGAAATTGTAAAAGAAATGGGCCGGCCCATCCTCAGCGCATCACTGCCCGGCGAAATGGTAGAAGACTATACCGATCCCGAGGTGATGTATGAAAATTTTATGAATGATGTTGATTTTGTAATTGATGGCGGCATTGGCGGAACGATACCTTCTACTATTATCGATTGTACCAGCGACGAACCCGCATTGATACGGCAAGGCCTGGGGGAGTGGAGCGAGTAAAATTTTTATGTCATCGTTCTGTTCTCTACTCAGCAAATACATTTCCCGCAGCGGACGCAAAGGAGCAATGAACGCAGCGTCGTGTATTTTTCGCTGTGTTCGCCCCGAGAAATGTCTGGTACTAAAAAAACGCCACCCGGAGAGAGTGGCGTTTGAAATATTCAACCCGAAATATGAGAGTACCAACAAAAATTTATATATGTCTGCGATGACGGTTATGTTTGAAACGAAATGCATCATGACGTGTATGCTTTCTCATCTTATGTAATCTTTTTCTTTCCCGCGGAGTTATTTTTCCATCCTTCCTGGCATGATGTTTTACTGCTCTGTATCTTACCGCATCTTTTCTTAATTCATTTCGTTCTGGCCTTGTAATATCTCCTTTATTATATCCCTGTCTTACAGAATGCCTGCGGATAGAAGAACCAGAAGCTTGCTGTGCAAATGATGCAGCTGAAATCAGGGTCAGCGCTAATGTAATAGCTAAAATCTTTTTCATATTGGTGGAATTTTTAGTAATTCAAAATTGTTCACAGTTATGACAGGAAGTGATGGCAGGAGTTTAATGCTGCAGGAAAATTTTAACAAGCTTAAAAGAGCTCCGGCTCTTCTTTTATCAGTTTAAAGCTTTTGCGGTGATATTCGCACAGGCCAAATTCTTCGATGGCTTTGCGGTGTGCAAGCGTGCCATACCCTTTATTGCTATGCCATGCATAATGGGGAAATTGCTGGTGTAGCTGCAGCATATATTCGTCACGGTATGTTTTGGCTAAAATACTGGCGGCAGCAATAGAGGCATAAATACCATCGCCTTTTACAATACAATGATGCTGTATTTTTTTATAAGGCGTAAAGCGGTTGCCATCAATTAATAACACTTCGGGCTGTACGGGCAGTAAATCCAATGCCAGGTGCATAGCTTTAAAAGAAGCTTTCAGAATATTAATCCTGTCTATTTCATTATTATCTACATTGGCTACAGCAAAAGCAATAGCTTCTTTTTCTATAATGGGCCGGAGTTCGTCCCGGTGTTTTTCAGGTAGTTGCTTGGAGTCATTCAGCAACGGATGATAAAAGTCCTTTGGTAAAATAACTGCTGCTGCAAATACAGGCCCCGCATAGCATCCACGGCCGGCTTCATCACAACCAGCCTCTATTAATATGTCCTGTAAAAAAGATTGAAGCATACGGGTGCAATTTCCTGAAATAAGACAGGGAATAAAAATTATTTTAGCCACAGAATGGCAGTTAATTTTGCTGCACCATGCAGAGCAATAAGAAATACATACGCTATACCTGGTTTTTATTGATAATGGTTTTCCTGGTAATAATAGCTGGCGGTGTAGTGCGGATGACACAAAGTGGAATGGGCTGTCCCGACTGGCCTAAATGTTTTGGCCGTTGGATTCCTCCTACCAATGCGAGCCAATTGCCGCCCGATTTTGAAAAGTATTTAAAGGCACAGGATATTGACCATACATTCAATGCTTATCACACCTGGATAGAATACATAAACCGTTTACTTGGTGCTTTATTGGGTGTTTTTATTTTCGCCCACTTTATATGGAGCTTTAAAAAGTTTAGAAAAATAAACAAACAAATTGTTTGGCTATCATTTCTACTATTAATAGCAGTAGGTTTTCAGGGCTGGCTGGGTAAAAAAGTAGTAGACCATAATCTTGCAGTAGTTAAAATAACTACTCACATGCTGGTAGCTTTGCTTATAGCTGCTATTCCTCTATTGATTATCTATAAGCTAAGAACAGAACAAAAAACAGCTTCCTCAGTTTTGAAGATTGTATCTGTTTCCATGGTGGCAGTAATACTTGTACAAATAGTATTGGGAACACAGGTGCGGGAACAAATAGATGAAATTTCAAAATCTTTAAACTATACAGGCCGTGAGTTATGGATTGCGCAATTGGATAATATGTTCATTCTCCATCGTAGTTTTTCCTGGTTAGTGGCGGCAGGGTGTTTACTTGTTTTTTGGAAAGCAAGACCTTTTCCCGATTTGCGAACTGTTTCCCTGGTTATTCTATCAACAGTTATAGCAACCATTTTATTGGGAATAACTATGGCATGGTATAATATTCCCGCCTTAGCGCAGCCGCTTCACCTTCTTTTGGCAAGTATTCTTGTTTTATCTGTGTTTACATTGCGATTGAGGTTAAAATAAAGCTATTTGCTATGCGGCTACAGCTTATTTGAGTATTTTTAGAATAACTATTAACGAGTTGCATGAAAATCTGGCTCAAGGGCTTTTATTATTCTTTTCCTGTTCAATTGTTTTTTCTGCATTTCAGAAAATACCAGGTTCTCTTATTATTCTGGTTTGTTTTATTCAGTACGGTGAATGGCACGTTTATGAAAACCTTCGGTGCAGATTCACTCTTCTTAGCACCTGAATATTTGGGTAACGTAAACTCCTTTAGCTCAGCCATAGTAGGTATGTCGGTAGGTATGTTTATAATGAGCTGGAATATTTCTACGTTTATTCTTTTCAGTAAGCATTTTCGTTTTCTTGCAGCTACTACCAATCCGTTTTTAAAATATTGTATCAACAATTCTGTAATACCATTATTGTTTTTAATTTTTTACTTCTTTAAAGCCTATCACTTTATTCATGCCAAGGAATTGATAAGCACTACCGAAATACTATTTTTATTTGGCGGCTTTGCCAGTGGCCTCATTTTAATTTTAGCCGCTTCGCTTATTTATTTTTTTCGTGCCGATATTTCTATTTTGCGGAGGATGATGCCGATTATCAGCAATCCAAAATCCTATATTACGCACCTGGGAACAGTAAAAGAAATTTATCATGGCATGCCTTTGATACGGGTTGATTATTATTTCGAGTCGCCTTTGCGCATAAAACCTGTAAGAAATGTATCGCACTATACCAATGAGTTTGTAGAAACCATTTTTAAACGGCATCACTTTGCTGCTATTCTGTCTGTGTTTGCAGCATTTATATTTCTTGTATTTATAGGCTTTACATTAGACAATCCTTTTTTCCAGTTGCCTGCGGCAGCCAGCATTACCATTTTCTTTTCTATTCTTATTGGTGTAGCAGGTGCGGTTTCTTATTTTTTACAGAGCTGGAGTATTCCTTATCTCGTTGGGCTTGTATTGCTCCTGAATTTTTTTTATAAAATGGATTGGATAGATCCACGCAATAAGGCTTACGGGCTTAACTACTGGAACAAACAAGAACGGCCGTTGTACACCCGTGATGGATTGCTGGAACTATGCAGTAAAGAAAATGTAGATGCAGACAAGAACAACATGATAGCCGTGCTGAATAACTGGAAGAAAAGGCAGGACAGCGAAAAGCCATTGCTTGTATTGATTAACACCAGTGGCGGCGGCCATCGGAGTGCCACCTTTACCATGGGGGTGCTCCAATATCTTGACAGTATTACCAACGGCGACATTATGAAGAAAACGTTTTTAATTAATGGCGCATCCGGTGGAATGATTGGAGCTACTTATTTCCGCGAGTTGTATTTACGAAAACAAAAAGGCGAAAATATTAACCTTCAAAGCAGGCAATATGTAGATGATATTTCTGGTGATTTATTAAATCCCATCTTCACTTCTTTTTTTGCCAGAGATCTTGTTTCTCCTGCACAAAAATTTTCGGTAGGTAACTATCGGTATGTAAAAGACAGGGGCTATGCATTTGAACAAAAACTCAATAGCAATACAAGGGGCTACCTCGACAAACAATTAAAAGATTATGAGGCCGATGAAAAAGCAGCTAACATTCCCTTAATGTTTTTTGGTTCGGTGGTAACAAGAGACAGCCGAAAGATGATTATATCTACACAGCCGGTTCGTTTTATGATGCAGGCCCCGCAGGATACGGTTAACCTGCCTGCAGTAGATCCCGATGTAATTGACTTCACCTCTTTTTTTGCAAAACAGGATCCGTATAGTATTCGTATGCTTACTGCTATGCGGATGAATGCAACCTTTCCGGTAGTACTGCCGAATGTATGGCTGCCTTCCAATCCTGTAATAGACGTAATGGATGCAGGCCTGAGAGATAACTTCGGCCAGGAAACATCATTTCGTTTTCTTTCTGCTTTCGATGACTGGATAGAACAAAACACCAGTGGCGTATTGGTATTGCAGATAAGAGATAGAAAAGCAGGTGGATGGGAAGTGCCCTATGTGTCTGATGATATGAGCGACCATGTAACCAAACCATTTCTTCTGCTGCAACACAATTGGTTTAAAATGATGGAGTATTCCCAAAATGACTTACTGAACTTTTATTCCAAACATAGCAGTTACCCCGTTTATAAAATTGCTTTTCAATATGCAGCAGACAATGAAGAAAATAAAGCGGCATTAAATTTCCACTTAACCAGGCGGGAAGAAAAAGATATTATGCAGTCTGTTTTTTCTACTACCAATCAAACCAGCTTTTATAAAATGCTGGAATTGTTTAAGCATAAAAAACTCCCTGATACTGCCAGCGTAAATAATTATCCGCATCGAATCTGGTAAAAAATAATTTATTCAGGCTGTATAAGCCGGAAACATTTTTTCTTTACTTCTATCTCTAATGTATCAGCTGTTTCCGCCGGATCACCATCAATATGCAACGGCGCCTGCGATAAATTACTGATAGAAAATTTATCTGTTTGAAAATAGATAACAGCTTTTTGTTTGTTGATAGCGGAGGAGGGTTGTAATTTATTTTTTCCCCGCACCTGGTTAAGCGTCTGTAATAAAACGCTTAATTTACTCTGGCTGGTAACAATTACAATATCCACCAGGCCATCATTTAAACTTGCTTTGGGAGCAATAGTAAAATTATTTCCAAACTGGTTGCTATTGGCAATGCTGATAAAGTATGCGTCTGTTGTAATTTTTTGCCTGCCAATTTCCAACTCGAAGGAATAAGTAGTAGCAGAGAAAAAATTTTTGACTACTTGTTTTACATAAGTCATTAAACCACGCCTGGGTTGCTGTGCAAAATCATGTGCCACTTTTGCATCGAATCCTAAACCACAGAGCATACAGGCAAAATGCCCGTTAATATAAAACCCATCAGTAAGCAGCGCTTTGCCATTAAATATTACATCCAATGCTTTCGCTGGTTGTTTGGGAATAGAGCAGGTATAAGCCAATCCATTTCCCGAGCCGCAGGGAATAATACCAAAGTTCACGGGACATTCCATCAGGCTGCTTACCACCTGGCTTACAGTACCATCGCCACCGGCAATAATAACGTCGGTAACTTTTTCTTCTTTAATAATAGAATGAAGAAAAGAATAATCGCCACTGGCAACGGAGGGAAAAATCTGAAAAGCAATATTCTTCTCTGCTGTTTTTTTTGCAATAAATTGTTGCAGGTCTTTTTTTGTCCGGGTACCAGAAATAGGATTGATAATATAAATAATGTGACGGCTCATGAACAGCAAAAATAGCAATACATTACCTACCAATACAATAATGCACTGGCCCAGGTAAAGCCACTGCCAAATGCAGCAAGGCAAACCAGGTCGCCATCTTTAATTTTTCCTTTTTCCCATGCCTCACAAAGAGCAATAGGAACAGAAGCAGCTGTAGTATTGCCGTATTGCTGAATATTATTATACACCTGGTCGTCGCTTAGCTTCAATTTTTGCTGAACGAACTGCGCAATACGCAGATTGGCCTGGTGAGGAATCAGAAGTTGCAGGTCGGAAGCCTGAAGTCCATTTGCACTTAAAGCTTCTAGTATCACTTCTGGAAACTTAACAACAGCCTTTTTAAAAACAGATTGTCCATCCATGAAAGGAAAGTTTTGTGCTTTATCTATCATATCATGGCTCATAAACATGTCGCCGATTTCAGCTTCATTAAAGTCGGCCAGCTTTTGATCCTGCCAATGGTTGGCATGTGTGCCGGGATTATACATGGCTAAAATTTCTGCTGCCTCTCCATCGCTATGTAAATGTGTAGAAAGTATTCCAGACCCTGAGCCTGCCGAAGAGTTTGCAGGTTGCAACACAACAGCACCGGCACCATCACCGAATATTACAGATATATTTCTTCCTCTTGTAGTAAAGTCTAACCCAAAAGAATGTTTTTCTGCACCTACAACAAGTATGTTTTTATACATTCCTGTTTTTATAAACTGATCAGCTACGCTGAGTGCATATACAAAGCCGCTGCATTGGTTTCTTACATCCAATGCACCAATCTCTTTCATCTTCATGGCACGTTGTAACAGTACACCGCAGCCAGGAAAATAATAGTCCGGGCTAAGTGTGGCGAAAATGATGAAATCAATATCCTGCGGGGTAATGCCTGCCCTTTCAATGGCAATAGCTGCGGCTTCTACTCCCATTGTTGTAGTAGTTTCTTCCGTACGATGAGCATAGCGCCGTTCTTTAATACCAGTTCTTTCCTGTATCCATTCATCGCTGGTGTCCATATACTTCAGCAAATCATTATTAGTAACAACGTTGGCAGGAACATATTTACCTATACCGGCAATCTTTGATTTATACATGGCAATCAATTGAATAAGAAAGATAGGAAATGTAAAGGAAATGCAACTATTTCAATTACAACCTTTTTGTAATGTATGCGCCATAGGTAATAGAAGAAGTGTCCCATTTGTATTGCCTCCTCAATTATGATTGGGAGGCATTTTATTTTAAAGGGAAATGAGCTGCGGGGAAAGTTTCACGAGGCTTTTTATGATACATATTTTTTATCAATTGAATCAGCGATAAAACTAAAATGATACCAATGCCAGCCCATGCGGTTATAATAACAGACGCATATAAGTCGGGATCAATCCTATCTCTTTTTACAACGATTCCATAAAGCCCCCACGCTATTACCAATGCAAAATATATATTTCTTCTGATCAAAATCATTACTGTAGATAAAAACACTGCAATACTAATCATGATAACAGCCCATTGGGTAGCCGGCAATCCAAAACCTGTCCACTGCTGCGAACTGAGGTAAGAGCTTATATTGGTAATAGCGGCAATACATATCCATCCCAGGTAAATGCTTAATGGAAACTGGTTACACACTTTTAAGCCTGCTGCTTTAAAAGTATTATACATTTTTAATTGTATATGGATAATTACGAGGCATAATAGCTGTAAAACAATCAGCATAACAGATATCAGCAATTGTTCATTAACCCATGCTATCATCCAGGCAGCACTTGCCAGGTTGACGACAATAAATAAACTACCCATCTTTAAAAGTTCCTTATTGGCCGGATGATACTTTTCATGTTTGTATGCAATTACAATATGATACAGGCACAGTATCACCAGTAATGTATAAATCAATCCCCATATAGCGAAAGTAAAATTTGCCGGCGTAAGCAGTGTTTCATATTTAGCCGATACTTCTCCAACATCCAGCCTCTTAATTGTTTTTGTTTGAACCAGGTAAGTAACTGCAAGCTGTATTATAAGTGCTACAGCATTAAAAATTGCCAATACTTTGATCTTTATCATAACACGCTATTCTTTATTAATAGAAGTAAATAGAAAAGCATGCCATCCTTATTTTCCCGGAGGTTAATTTGTCTGTTAGCCATTTTTAATTTCACCATCGTTAGGATGAAGAAACTGGCCTGTCATATAATTGCAGTCATCGCTGGTGCCGGGGCAGCCTGTTTTTTGTTTTACGACCACTGTGCATAAAGGAATTAAAAGTTAATTAAGCTGAAGGGCAAGCAATCCTTGTATTTTTTCTGCGCAGTTACTACATACTTCACCACAGTATTCAATTTCTTCTTCATCATACAGCATGCATTCTTTATAGCATTCGCGGCAGTAATGCACACATGCAGAAACTTCCCTGTCCATACATAGAGGATTGCTTATAAATTGACTGGCAACAGATAAACAGGATTGGGCACAATTTCTATATGCCAATAACAATCTTTCTTTTGGAAAGGGCTTTTCCTTTTCTGTGTGTATGCCAGCTTCACACAATAACCAGGTGTTCATACACTCTTTTATATAGGTATCAAGTTGCGGGGCTATCATTTTCTTAGAAATTTATTTTCATAAGTAGTTCTGTTTGGCAAAAGAAAATAGCCATTCATAATTTCTCCGAATGGCTATTTTGATCAGGGAGCTTTTAAGCTGACTGAGTATCACGCATTCTTTTAATTTTATCATGAGACATTCTCAACTTTGCTTTTTGATCAGTGATCAATAGTCTTACTTCTCCTGGAAGATCTTCGTTTTCCAAGGCCGATTCATAAGCTCTTTGCGCAGCATCTTCACCAAATTCGCAAGAGGCAAGAATAGCTTTGCGGCTTTGACCAGTAACCGCAGCCTTCAAATCCATCCAAACCCTGTAAACCTTTCCACGGGCTGTAGTTCCTTCAGCAGGATCTTCGCCTGCATTAGTTACGTGTTTTGTTAAGGCAGCTACATAGTTGCTGCTTTCTTCAGCCAAATCAAAAAAGAGTGCCCTCAGATCTGCATCTCCGGCTGCTGTTTCCCCGGCTGCTTTTTCATAACCTACAATTCTGTCATTATTAATTTCAATAAGATCGTTTAGGACTTCAGCTGTTTTTTCATTTTGTTCCATAATTTTTTTATTTAGCGTTTACAAATAATTGCCCGTTTCTTCATCAGCAATTTTTAATATTCATTCATTTTTTTTGGAAAAACCATGCCATGATAAACTGAAACGTAAAACAACCAGCAGACTTACGAATCTTGTTTTTAGTAAGGAATAATGAGGAATTTCTTACACGTCATTCCCCATTTTCGCTGGCTTTTAAACAAAGGAAATTGTGGTACTGCATTTGAAATTATTATAGAAATCCTTCGGTATGAAAACGGACAATACCCTTTCTGTGATAAAGCAAAAAATTGAAGATCTTCCTAATGTGGTAATGTATAGCATGAACCAGCATGGATTTAAATTCCCTTCATGTACTGTAAATTACATAAGCATTGATGATGACAGGCAGCTATGGTTTCTTTCACAGTTTTCCAATAGACTGCTAAGGGAATGTGAACAGGTATTTCCTGCACGCCTGCATTTTTTTAGAAAAGGATTTGATGCTTTTGTGGAAGTAAGTGGCAGGGCAGCTATTATGAGTAATATACAAACCCCCGAGTTTTTTGACCGCAAAGGTGTAGAAACTAAAAAATCTGTACTTATAAAAATGATGATAAATAATATTGAGTACACGGAATTTGTCAGAACACCGGTTAAATCCAGATTTCGCTTACAAATGGAGCGGGGTTATAAGTGGTTGACCAGCAAATTTTTTTTATAATCTGAAGAAGGCTATTGTGTTGAAAGTTCCTTTAGTCGCAAAATCTCCACAGCAAATTTTTCACAAGCTTCTTCTACCGACTGAATATCTTTTGATTTTATATAAGAACCAATAACATGATCGCCGGCTTCGGGTATAGCCTGCTCTCTTTTTTGATTGACAGCTGTTCCCAGCTGTGCAAACATTCTTTTCATTGCAGAAACTTTTACCACTTTATCCTGGTGATCTTCATCTTTAAAATAATACAGCATTAGTGTAGGCTGCTTTACTCTTTTAAATAAGGATTCTTTCATTGTTGTTTCGAGCAGCTCTTCCAGTTGAACTGTTCCTTCCATCCGGTATTTATTATTCCAGTATTGCGCATAAGTAGCAGAAGTGTCTTTGGCAGTATTGTATTTGCCTTTTACAAGGTGTGCAATTTGTAAGCCCCAATGATTGTTGAGCAACCAGGCATTTGGATCATTGATAGCAATATTGGGTGACAATAAAATCAATCCGGCTATTTCTGGATATTCGGCCGCTAACTTCAAAGCTAATGTGCCGCCGGTAGAAGTAGCCATGATGATGACTTTCTTGCCTAACTGTTTTCCGATTGCAAAGGCTTCTTTGGCAGAGTTCCATACACCTTCGGCTGTAAAATTTGCTAATGGCTCAGTGGTATCAATTCCATGCCCATCCAAACGGCTAAGAAATAAATTGCAACCAAACTTTTGAGCAAATTCATAATGTACAGGGTCCCCTTCTTCCTGGCTGGCAGAAAAGCCGTGCAGATAAACAACAGCGTATTCTGTTTTTTCTTTTGCAGAGTCATTCAACCACAATATTCTTGCTTCGTTATCTGGTTTTAGTTTATGTTTTGTTTCTTCTGTATTTATGTAGTGCTCCAATGCAGCAGCATCAGCTGGCACTACTGGTAACTGATTAGAATATTTTGGCGTAGAAGGATGTGGCCCCAAAAAATAAACCACAATCAATATTAAAAGAATAATGCCTAACCATTTGAGAAACTTCATATTGTTGGTTTGTATAAAGCTACTGGAAAAACAGGAATTGCAGGAACAGCGAAGCCACGATTGCTGAATAATGAACTGGACGAACAAAGGGTGTGACACAAGGAACGATCATCAGGGATTGGAAGCTGGTAAAAAATCAAAACCACCTTATTCTTTAATATTTCCTGAAAAGAGTTCCTGACTATCAACAAATAAGGTTTTTGCTGCCTGTTCTGCCCTGTTAAATATTCATAATCAATCGGTTTTCATTTGCTCCCCCCGCTTAAATTCAGTACCTTTGCCGCTCGTTTGAAAAACAGCCCGCTGGTGTAAGCTTTCAGCTAAGGTTAGCAGCTAATTGCCAACGGTTTAAAGACAAATTATGGAAATAAGAAATATTGCAATTATTGCACACGTTGACCACGGTAAAACTACACTGGTTGACAAAATTTTACACACCACAAAAGTATTCCGGGAAAACCAGGAAACTGGTGATCTGATAATGGATAGCAACGACCTTGAAAGAGAGCGTGGAATTACCATTTTCAGTAAGAACGCTTCTGTTATGTTCAAAGGCGTTAAAATTAATGTTATCGATACTCCCGGTCACGCCGACTTTGGCGGTGAGGTAGAACGTGTATTGAAAATGGCCGATGGTGTTTGTCTTTTAGTGGATGCTTTTGAAGGCCCTATGCCTCAAACAAGATTCGTATTACAAAAGGCACTTCAGCTTAACCTGAAGCCAATTGTAATTATTAATAAAGTAGATAAAGAAAACTGCCGCCCTGATGAAGTGCATGATGCAGTTTTTGAATTATTCTTCAACCTGGATGCTACAGAAGCACAGCTTGACTTCCCAACCTTCTATGGTTCTGGAAAAAATGGCTGGTTCAATGATTCGTTGACACAGATTGAAGGCATTGAGCCATTGCTTGATGGTATCGTAAAGTATGTGCCACCACCAAAAGTGAATGAAGGTCCGGTACAAATGCAAATCACTTCTTTGGATTATTCTTCTTTCCTTGGTCGTATTGCTATCGGTAAAGTAAGCCGTGGTGTATTGAACGAAGGTCAGAACATTGTTTTGATGCAGGCTGATGGCAGCATCAAAAAAACAAAAGTGAGAGAGCTGTACGTGTTTGAAGGAATGGGTAAGAAGAGAGTAACAGAAGTTGTTGCGGGTGACTTATGTGCAGTAGTAGGTATTGAAGGGTTCAACATCGGAGATACATTAGCTGATGCTGAAAACCCGGAAGCATTGCCGGTAATAAGTGTGGATGAGCCAACAATGAACATGTTGTTCTCTGTAAACAACTCACCATTCTTTGGTAAAGATGGAAAGTTTGTTACATCAAGACATCTTCGTGATCGCCTGATGAAAGAAACAGAAAAAAACCTTGCATTGAAGGTAGAAGATAGCGAAGAAGGCGATAGCCTTGTTGTATATGGACGTGGTATTTTGCACCTCGGTATCTTAATAGAAACCATGCGCAGGGAAGGATATGAGTTAACGGTAGGTCAACCACAGGTAATTGTAAAAGAAATCGGCGGCAAAAAGTGCGAGCCGTATGAAAACCTGGTAGTAGATGTGCCGCAGGAATTTGCAAGTAAAGTAATTGACCTGGTAAGCCGACGCAAAGGTGAAATGCTTATCATGGAAACCAAAGGCGAAATGCAGCATTTAGAATTTGAAATTCCTTCAAGAGGTCTGATTGGTTTACGTACACAAATGCTAACCGCTACAACCGGTGAAGCTGTAATGGCGCACCGCTTTACTGAATACAAACCATGGAAAGGCCCGATTCCGGGAAGAAATAATGGTGTATTGATTTCTAAAAGCACAGAAAAAACAACCGGCTATTCTATTGATAAATTACAAGACAGGGGAACCTTCTTTGTAGATCCGGGTGAAGATGTATACACTGGCCAAATCATTGCAGAGAACATTAAGCCAGGCGATCTTGTAGTAAATGCAACGGAAGGAAAAAAATTAACCAACCACCGCGCAAGTGGTAGTGATGATGCTACCCGGATTGCTCCAAAAACATTGATGACACTGGAAGAGTGCATGGAGTACATTCAGCAGGATGAGTGTATTGAAGTAACGCCAAACTTTATCCGTATGCGTAAAGTAATACTGGATGAAAATGAAAGACTAAAACAAACAAAGAAAATGAGTTCCCAGGCTGTATAAGCCAACTCGTTTTATATAATTAAAATGCCGCCTGAAAAGACGGCATTTTTTTTATTTAGCTGCATTACATCTTATTCACCTTCTCCTGCAACTCCGGTACATATCTTGAATTCAAAGCTTTTAATTCATCAATCATTTTTTGAGCCATCGTTTTATTCGATTGGTTTATATAAACCAGGGTAAGATAATAGCGGGAATTTTCATTCTTAGAATTGAGGCTGATAGCTTTGTTCAGATTTTCAATAGCCAGTGTGTTATTGCTTGTCATATAATAAGAGTAGCCAAGCTCCACATAAGCCGCAGTATAGGTAGTTTCCTGCTCAATTGCCTTTTTCAAATAAGAAATTGCTTCGCTGTATTTGCCCTTAGCATTTAAACAATAACCCATTCCAAAATTGGCTTTGCGTTCGTTCGTATTCATATCAAGTACTTTCTGGTACCAGATCATGGCTTCGTCCATATTCTTAAAATTATCACGGTACACTTCCCCGATACCGTTTAGTGGAACATGGCTTTTAGGCTCCAGATCCATCGCTTTCTTATAATTGCTTATAGCTTCATCATTCTGCTTCAGGTTTTTGCAGGTAAAGCCCAATTCGAGATAAGTATTGGTATAATCTTTTTTAAACTCCAGCGATTTGGTGAGACTTGTTTTTGCTTCTTCAAAATTTTTTAGCGCATTATTTACATACCCCCTTCGATACCAATAGAGATAATCTGTAATAGGCAGCTTGCTGTACTCTTCATATTTTTTGAAATTTTGTGCTGCACCGGCATTGTCGTTTTGATTATAGGCAATTGTACCCAATTGTTTATAGGCTAAAGAATAATCAGGTTTTAATTCAAGGCAACGTTTATAACTAGCCAACGCTGAATCAATTTTCTCAGTCTTTTCAAATGCATAACCGAGCTCAAAATGAACTTTGGGAATTTCTGCCCACATAGTTCTGGCTTTACGAAGCGAAATAACAGCACCAGAATAATCTTTCAAATCATTTTGGCACCAGCCCAGCTCATACAGGGCTTCTTTATAATTAGGATCCAGGGCTATCGCCTCTTTAAAAGCATCAGCCGCTTCTTTGACTTTCTTCTCATTTTTGAAAGCAACGCCTTTGTTGTAATAATCGGTTGCTGTTTGGGCTTTGCAAATGAAGGCACCAGTAAGCAGCAAAACAGCTAAAAATATCTTTCGCATAGAGGGAAGTTTTAATATCACAATTTCGCCAATACAGGACAGCTTATCAATACCCACTGCTACGTATGGCAGTTTTTATCGTATTTTTGCATTTCAATCAGGCGACATGAAAAAGTGGGTTCTTCTATTCGTATTTATCATTAGCTTTTCGCTATTTAATAGTAGCTTATCTGCACAATGCTCTATTTGTACCAAAACAGCGCAGCAGTTGGGAGAAAAGCCCGCCAAAGGAATGAACTCCGGTATTCTTTATCTCGCTTTCGCTCCTTTTGCTATTGTTGGTTATATTGGCTACCGCTGGTGGAAGACTAATAGAGACGTCTAAAAATTTTTCAAATACATTTCAACACAACTGGTCCCGTCTATGCGGGAGAGTTGATGAGTTACAAAGTTTCACCGAGACTCACAGTGTATCTCCGTATTGAAGTGATTAAATTTACATTTTTTGGAATAAGTTAACATTCAGCCTCTTTATCTTCAAAGGTTAAAAAAACTTTCGTTGAACCATAAACTACTTCTGCTTATCTGTACTATAGTCTGCGCCGTAGCGAAAGGGCAGCCCACAAAAATTTATTTAAGTCCAAAGGCAGCGGGTGGCGCCCGGCAGTCGATATTTATAGACTCTTTAAAACTGTATCCGCTCGAGGAGAATAACAGTGCTTTTCCCGGGCAGTTTAATTCCCTCATCATTTCAGCTAAATACTTCATTATTGAATCTTACCTGGATAAGGACCTTAGTATTTATACAAAGGATGGTACATTCATTAAAAAAGTATCGTACAAAAAACTAGGAAAAGAGGCAAATCCTCAGTTTGATTGGGTGAAAGAACAACTAGTCTTTTTTCATACCAATAAAAACTTTACACTAAACGAAAAAGATATAATACAAATACGGATGAATTTTGCCGCCGAAAAAAATAAAAAATACTATAAGAAGTATATAATTGATTTAAAGGACAGCAGTTTTACCATTCAAAAATCAACCCCTACAGCTTTTGACATACTTGATGCTTATAATTTGAAAGACGACTATTACTGTACGCATGAAATAAGTGTGAATAAAAATTATAAAGACACAATCGATTACGAAGTAAAAATTTATAAAGACTCGAAACTTATTAGTGGCTATTTCCCCTACCATAAGCAAAACGAAATAAGATATATGTTTGGCCAGAACATCGATGCCTACACACAATCAACCAATGTTCCGGATGTGTACTATATAACAAGGCCCTATGTAGATACTATTTATTCTCTTTCCAATGGCATCATTACACCCGTTTACCAGCTCGTATTGCCGATGGAAAACAGCCTGCCCAGATCTTTCTTTGAAACCCCCTTTAAAAACAAAGCTGAAAGAGAAAACTTTCAAAGAAACAATGGACGCCTGTTGCGCCAGATTTATACGGTGTTTGAATCAGCCCGTTACACATACTTTTCCATAGGATTCTTTAATAATTACGGGCAATATATGTATGACAAAAAAACAAATGGATCATACAATCTTTCTAAAGTAAAACCAGATAGCGTAAATTATTATCTGCCCTTACTTAGTCAAAATCTTGGCAACCGCTATGGAAATAAATTTTATACCCTCGTTACTCCGGAGCAGCTAAAAATTGTATACGAGCAAAATAAAGATCGGATTGACCGGTTACCGAAAGAATTGCAATATTGTTTAAAAGACAGCACAAACCCTAAACCGTTGATTGCTGAATACAGCATTAAAAATAATTGATGAAGCGTTTTTTTATTTTATTAATCTTTAGTGGTTTCTGTTTCAAAATAACAGTTGCGCAAACAGGTATTGTGAAGGGCGTAGTGAAAGATTCTTTAACAGGAGTAGTGCTGGAGTCTGCTACTGTTAGCATTTTTGGAAAAGACTCTTCCTTAATAAACTATCAGCTTACCGATGGCAATGGGGGATTTCAAATTGGAAAACTTCCGGTAAAAACAGAGCTGCGTTTAAATATTTCTTATACAGGATTCAGAAGTTTTGATAAAATAATCAGGATAGATTCTTCTGCCATCAATACTACTGTATTCTTATCACCTTCTTTTAATGATTCATTAAATGTAACCGTAACGGCCAAAGTACCCATACGTATGAATGGCGACACACTTGAAATAAATCCTGCCGCATTTAAAATGGATCCAAATGCAGTGGTGGAAGACCTTTTGGCCCAGGTGCCTGGCATAATAGTATGGGCAGATGGAAGTATAACAATGAACGGGAAAAAAATACCCAGTGTATTGGTAGATGGTAAGCCCTTTCTTGGTTCCGATGATCCACGGATGGCAACACAGAACTTACCTAAAGATGCTATTGACAAAATACAGTTGTACCAGGAAGTAGACAGAACATTGAGACCGGAGGAACGACAGCAGAAAGATTCCCTGCTTACCATGAACATTAAATTGAAGGAAGATAAAAAAACAGGATATTTTGGCAAAGCCAGTGCGGGGTATGGAACCACAAAACGCTATGAAGGCGATCTCTCTTTCCAGGTATACAATAAAAGAACTTCCTTTGGAATTGGCGGAGGTAATAATAATATCAACAAAACTATCGGGAACCTGAGGGAAATGTTTCAAAACAATACCTATCGAAATTCTAATCCAAACTTATACAACGTAGGTAATTTTAATGCAGATGGAATTAATAAGTACCATTCCATAGGAGCGGTGTTTACACATAATTTTATTGAATCCAGCAACAGCCGCCAAAACAACCGTCTCTCTGTTAACTATGTAAAATCGGGCGATGAAAAATTCCTTAACAACCTGTCGCTGCAAAACAGGACAACACTTGTTAACCCCCAGTTGATAGAAGACAGATTAATTTCAAACAGAAGCAGCGATAATAATACTATGGGCCTGAATTATATTAAGACCAATAGTTATAATGACAATTTTGCCATAAATGGTAATGCAACTACTACCAGTAGCAATGGCAATTCAAACAGGGAAACAACTATAAAAGATTTATCAGGCAACCTGGTAAGTACCAATACCAGTGAAAGCAACAGCAATCAAAAATCGAATAGCCAATCGCTGTCTGGCAGTTTTTCTAAATATGGAGAAGATAACCCGCTGGCACAGTTCAACACCGACATTAATATCAACAGCAGTGCAAATACTTCCGACAGGTATACGAAGAGTTCTTTTAAATCTTATATAAACAGTAATGATGATACTGCTTACAACAGGCACTATATTGACAACAGAACCAATATAAGAGCAGGCGCAAATATTTCTTATAGCGGTCTTAAACGATTGCTGTTTGGCAGATTTAATTTCTTTGGTATAAATCTTCGTTTCGATCAGCGGTTTAATTATAGCAAAACAACGAGTGATCAAAAAGTATTTGACCACAATAGCACTTCGGGCAAATATGATGTTAATAGTAAGCTGACCAATAACAACCAGAATCAAAAAATAGAATATACCCCCAGTTTATCATTGAACAAATCGTTTTTCAAATGGAAGGGTACTTATTCCCGTAATTTCTCTGTAAGTGCAAATCTTTCACAAGACATCCGGCAAGACAAAAACACTTCTTCCTTTGCTATAAGAAATCTTTCACGGTCGTTCAGCTTTTTCAGGTACCAGGGAAACCTGTCTTATAACTACAACAAAAGGGACAAATTGTCTTTTAATGTAAATGCAGGCTACGATAAAAATTTTGAGTATGTCGGTATCGACCAGCTGTATACTATTACAGACGGAGCGGAGGTTTTTAATATACGAATTGGAAACCCTAATTTAAAGAACAGGATAAACCATAGCTATAATATTGGCAGCTACATTAATACACAAAACCCAAAATCAAAATACAGTTTCAACAGCAACCTGAATGCCAGCTATGTAAAATCTTTAAACCCAATCAGCGATAGTGTACTAAACGACCAGTCAGGCAAAAGGACTTACTATTACATCAATGCACCCCAGCGAACATCTTTTTATTTAAACTATAATATAAACATGAGCCGCCGCTTGAAAAAGAGCAATCTTCAACTGGTGTATAACGGAGCGTATAATAATGGCACATCGCCTGGCTATATTGATAATATCTATTCTCAAACCAATACAACGGGCTTCAATCATAATGTCAATCTTCAGCTGTCACTGCGTACAGTAGTAATTCTTAAAATAGGAAAAACTTTTAATAGCTCTAAATCGGAGCAATCGGGTGCGGGGTTAACCTCTTATAAAAACCATACTAATACTTCCCGGTTTGGCCTTACTGTAAACCTGCCTAAAACTTGCACCGTAAGTACTACGGTAGATTATACAAAAAATAATAACCTTGCCCATCCAATTGTTTTGTGGAATGCATTTGCCAGCTGCCGTTTCTTAAAAAATCAGCAAGCAGAAGTGAAACTCTCTGCCATGGACATATTGAAAAAATTTCAAAACATTACCAACACGGCCGATAGCTATGGCACTTCCACCATTATTACAAATGGGTTGCAACAATTCTACATGCTAACACTTTCTTACTATCCGAGAAGATTTGGAAAAGCTGAGAATAAGAGAAGATAGTTTTTTTATCAACGACACTAACACAGATGACAGTAGTACTGCAGCGAATACCTGATTATACTATTTATCTGCAATAAATTTATACAAGTTGAAACCTCCTTTGGTATATGCCGTTTCAATTTCTTTTTTAAGCACAGCCTTATCAATGCCTTTCATTTTTTTTTGCTCTATCAGGTAGAAAGCTCTTTCTGCCAACAGCCAGAATGTTTTATCGGTAAGGTGAGACTTTTGTAATTGATTAACTATAATAGAAAGCAATTCTTTTATTCCTTCTTTTTTTGAGGCAACTGTTTTTACAATGGGCACTTCATTATAGTGTTTGCTGAAAGTAGGAGCCAGCATCTGCTGCAGGTTTTTTACAAAGCTATCGGCATCGGGCCTGTCGCTTTTGTTTACTACAAATACATCAGCAATTTCCATCAGCCCTGCTTTCATCGTTTGCACTTCATCGCCGGCTTCGGGCACCATTACTACTACCGTTACATCGGCAAGTCCCGCAATCTCTATTTCACTTTGCCCCACACCTACCGTTTCCACAATAATATGATCGAAATGAAAGGCCTTCAGCAAATCGGTTATCTCAATAATTTTTGGATGCAATCCGCCCATCGATCCGCGGGTGGCCAAGGAGCGGATAAATACATTCGGGTTGGTGTACCAATCACTCATGCGGATCCGATCCCCCAGCAAAGCACCAAGATTAAACGGGGAAGAAGGGTCTACACAAAGCACCGCTACTTTTTTGCCAGCTTCCACCAGCAAACCGATTAGAGAATCCACCAATGTGCTCTTGCCTGCACCTGGAGGCCCGGTAATACCGATAATTTTTGCAGGGGCAGCAGGCAGCGATTGGAGCATAGCTTCGTAACCAGGATATTCATTTTCTACCAATGAAATACACCGGGCGAGAGCTTTAATATTTCCTTGCTGTACCTGTTTTAATAAATCTTCCATGGAGAAAATTTGGCGTATCCAAAAGTACGCTGAATCATAAAGCAAGGTGAATATGTCCGATAGTTTTATTTTCGTGCTATGCAGCAGCTTTCCGTTGTTATTATTTGTAAAAATTCAGCAGGGGTAATTGGAAGAACTTTGCAAAGTTTTGCAGGGCTTACGGATGATATAGTGGTGTATGATAATGGCAGTACCGATAATACTGCTGAGATAGTAAAACATGTGGGAGCCAACTTTTACAGCGGTAGCTGGGAAGGCTTTGGCAAAACAAAGAATAAAGCCAACCGCCTGGCAAAATATAACTGGATACTAAGCCTGGATGCTGACGAAGGCATTGATGATGATTTGAAACAGTCACTACTGCAGTTATCGCTGGGGCATGAAAAAACCGTTTATGATTTGAAGTTTAGAAATTTTGTTGGTAACCGGTATTTAAAATATGGTGAATGGGGAACAGATAATCATATTCGTTTGTTTAACCGCAACCAGGTACAATGGAACGATGCGGCAGTGCATGAGCAATTGGTAATTCCCGATAATGTAGAAATAAAAACGTTAAACGGCTATGTGTTGCACCGTACTACTGCAAGTTTTACGGAGTATGAAAAAAAAATGGAAGTTTATGCAGCATTAAATGCACAAAAATATTTTAAACAGGGGAAAAAGGTAATATGGGGCAAGGGGTGGTTGTCGGCAGGCTTTTCGTTTATTAAAAACTATATTTTCCGGCTCGGTTTTTTAGATGGTAAAGATGGTTTTGAGTGTGCCCGTATAAATGCACGGTACACTTATCTGAAGTATAAAAACCTGAATGAGCTGTTGAAGAAGAAATAAATAACAGCATATTTCGATATTCAATAATTTGCAGACAATAAATTATAACGTTGACCAATTTCATTCCCATATTCCCTCTTGGCATAGTAGTATATCCCGGTGAAAGCCTGAACCTGCACATTTTTGAACCCCGGTACAAACAACTCATTACAGAATGCTATGAAGGGAAAAAAACATTTGGCATACCAACTGTAATTGAGAATAAAATGCAGGAGTATGGATCGATGGTAGAAATTGTAGAAATGTCGAAAGTGTATGAGAATGGCGAAATGGACATCAAAACAAAAGGCGTAAAAGTTTTTCGCATACTGGAAGTAATAAAAGAATTACCCGATAAACTATACAGCGGTGCAATTGTTAACTACCCTGATAACAATGAAAGGGGCAAACCCGAAGCCATTCAAAAAATAATGACCGATATACGGGAGCTTCATCAGCTGTTGAAAGTAGATAAAGATTTTAAAAAACCAGACACCGAAATAAACGTATACGAACTGGCACACCATGTAGGTTTTTCGCTGGAAGAAGAATATGAATTATTAAACCTGATGGAGGAGCGACAGCGGCAGGAATACCTGAAAAGACATCTTGCAAAAGTTATTCCTATGCTTACGGGCATGGAATTGCTAAAAGAAAAAATAAAACTCAACGGCCATTTTAAAAACCTGGGCGGGTTTGATTTATAAAAAAATATTCACCTTAAAAAAAATTCATGCCTGCAACACTTTGTTTCGACTTTGGTAACACAAGAAAGAAATGTGCTGTTTTTAAGGATACAGAAATAGATAAGGTAATTGTATTGCCCGAAGATTCGGTAGAAGCCATTCAATCGCTTATCGACGAGTTTCAGCCAACGAAATCAATTCTTTCTTCCGTAGTTAATCATAACACAGCTATTGAAGAAGTACTGGCAGCAAAAACAAAATTTCATAAGCTAAGCCACCTTACCCGGGTTGCATTTACCACGCCGGTAGGCAAACCAGAAACGATTGGTGCCGACAGGTTGGCCCTTTGTGCTGCGGCTGTACATTATTACCCTTCCGCTAATAACCTCGTTATTGGTATGGGTTCCTGTGTTACTTACAATTTTATCAATAAGTACCACGAGTTTGTAGGAGGTGCTATTTCTCCGGGACTGGAAATGAGGTTGAAAGCACTTAATTATTATACCGCTAAGCTTCCTCTGGTAAAAGCTGACAGTAATTTGCCCCTTATCGGGTACGATACTACCACCAATATTCTCAGTGGAGTGGTACTGGGCCTGGCTAAAGAAATCGATGGATTTATAGAGGCTTACAGGGAGCGATTCCGCAACTTTAACGTGCTATTAACCGGGGGTGATATAGTCTATTTGGCTTCACACCTTAAAAACAAGATATTTGCAGACCCTGATTTAATATTTAAAGGTCTGTATGCAATTAGCGAAGTTAACAATGCTTAAGAGAATCAATGTGTTACGAGGTTTTCTGGCCACCGGTTTAGTTTTTATTTGTACTGCCTTCTCGGCTGTTTTCGGGCAAGATAACTCTCCATACTCCCGGTATGGCATTGGAGATCTCGTTCCATCTACCAATACGGTGAACCGTAGCCTTGGTGGAATATCAGCAGGATATGCAGACTTTTTGTCTATAAATTTCAATAACCCGGCGTCTTACACTTCGTTCGAATCGGTAAAAGAAGCGAAATCTAAAAAGCAATATGCAGGCAGAGCCTTAATTGATATCGGAATGAACTTTGAAAGCCGGACACTCAGGGAGCCAGCTACGGCTAAAAAATTTACTGCCAGCAATGCTTTGTTCTCTTATGTACAGGTAGGTATGCCGCTCAGTGCCAAATGGGGTTTAAGTTTTGGCCTTCGCCCTATTTCAAGAATCAGTTATAAGATGTTCCGTAGCGAAAGATTAATTAATCCTATAGCTCCGTTTAATCCTATTGATAGTGCCCTTACCCGTTTTGAAGGAGATGGGGGATCTTACCTTGCATCTATAGGTACAGGGGTTGCTCTTTTCAAAAAGGAAAAATTTAAAATGGAAGAAAAGTTAAGCATAGGTGTTAATGCTGGCTATATGTTTGGAGAAAAAAACTACAGCACCAAAAGAACGCTGATAAACGATACCGTAGAATACAAGCAGGCGAATTATGAAACAAAGACCAACTATGGCAATCTCTATTTTAATGCGGGCATCCAATACAAATTGCCGGTGAAAAAAAATATGATATTGACCATTGGTGCTTTTGGTAACTGGGGACAAACCATGAATGCTACGCAGGATGTACTAAGAGAAACATTTGAATACAATGCTACATTTGGCGAGGTACGTTTAGACAGTGTATCTGATAAAAAAAACGTAAAAGGCAAAATAGAAATGCCTTCTTCTTATACAGTTGGTTTTGTATTACAAAAATATCCGGGAGGTCCTAAAGAAGGCGGCTGGTTAATAGGAGTTGATTTTAATCAGCAAAATTGGGAGAATTACCGTTTTTATGGAACAACAGATGCGGTACAAAATAAGTGGGAAGTGAAGGTAGGGGCACAAATAACCCCAGCACCGAAAACAAAAAGCTATTTCAGCAATGTGGCATACCGATTCGGCTTATTTACAGGGCCTGATTATATCAATGTGGGATCTAAACTAAACCAGTTTGGAGGCTCGTTTGGTGTAGGCCTGCCCATGCGCAGAAATGCACAGGTGCCTAATGCCATTTCTCTTATCAATCTTTCTTTTGAATATACCAAAAGAGGAAACAATGATAATATCCTGAAAGAAAATATGTTCAGGTTCTCCTTAGGGTTATCACTCAGTGATCTTTGGTTCATTAAAAGGAAATATGATTAATTTTTCTCTTCATAAAAAAATACTTTACGCAGCAGCTTTTATTACGGGCTGCTGTTTTGTTTGCAGTTGCGAAAACGATGAAAAAACAATAAATGATCTTACAAAAAAGGTAGAGATGCGGGAAGAAGCTACCAATATCGAAAGCTTCCTTAGCCAGGGTGGTGTATTAAAAGCAAAATTAAAGGCACCGCTGATGTATCGTGTAAATGGCGATACCATCTTTACCGAATTTCCCAAAACACTGCATGTTGATTTTTATAACGACAGTACTAAAATAGAAACCTACCTTGATAGCAAGTACGGCAAGTATTTTGAAAATCTGAACAAAGTGTACCTGCGGGATAGTGTAGTAATTATAACCATGAAAGGCGATACACTCCGTTCTCCGGACATGTGGTGGGATCAAAACACCAAACTTTTTTACACCGATAAATATGCCATCTATCACGGCGTTGGCAGAAATATAACTGGTGGCACAGGCATGGTAGCTACGCAGGATTTAAAGAGCATTACTTTTAACAATCCCACGGGTACAGTTCAGGTTTCTGACAGCGGAATGGTTAAATAGTGTCTTACGTCTCGCAGGGCGTCTGACACTTTATGTATGTGTTAAACGATTTAATTTCGGCATTCAATATTCTCTTCCTCAAAGTGATTTGTATTAATTTTTCTGAACCACATAGAAACAAAGAAACATAGGATGCACATAGAAAATTCTATATGTGTATTTCTATCTGCCTATATTTCTATGTGGCTCAAATCTGTATCTTTATAATACACCTTGTAAACAAACTACTATTTAAATAATAAAACGACCCGCTATGTCATTTCAAAATAAAACAGTTCTTATAACAGGCGGCACACGGGGTATTGGAAAAGCAATTGGATTGCGCCTTGCCAACGAAGGGGCAAATATTGTTATTGCCGCTAAAAGCGTAGAAGAAAATGCCAAACTCGGCGGCACTATTTTTACTGCAGCTGCAGAAGTAGAAGCCGCCGGTGGCAAAGCACTGGCAGTACAATGCGATATTCGTTTTGAAGACCAGGTGCAAAATGTAATCAATAAAACCATTGAAACGTTTGGCGGCCTCGATATATTAATCAACAATGCTTCTGCTATATCACTCACCGGTACAGAACAAACGGAACCCAAGCGTTTTGATTTAATGCACAATATTAATGTGCGGGGAACATTCTTTGTAACCAAAGCCTGCATACCACATTTAAAAAAATCAACGAACCCGCATATTCTTACCTTATCTCCACCCATCAACCTCGATCCAAAATGGTTTGATAAGCATGTTGCTTATACTATTACGAAGTATAATATGAGCATGATGACTATTGGCTGGGCAAAGGAATTGGCAAAAGATAGAATAGCTGCAAACTCACTATGGCCCAAAACAACAATTGATACTGCAGCAGTAAGAAATTTATTAGGAGGGGCCATGCTTGCCAATATGAGCCGTACAGTAGATATACTGGCAGATGCTGCCTATTATATTTTGCGTCAGCCTTCCGGCGAATGCACTGGAAATTTATTTGTAGATGAACAGGTATTGGCTAAAGAAGGAATTACAGATTTAGAAAAATATTCTGTAGTACCCGGCGCAAAATTGTACAATGATTTGTTTGTATAAACAAAAAAGCATTCCGACTTAAATTGGAATGCTTTTATATATAAACCACCCTAACCTTATTTCTTATTTCCGATAATGATAGCAGCCATTGCAAGTGCTGTATCTTTCAACACGCCTGATGGGTTGCTGTTGAATGATTTTATATGAATAGTAAATACAAAAATTAATAAAACTGCTGCCAGCAGATAACAAGCCAATGCTTTTTGAAAGCCTGTTATAATAGCAATAGCAGCTGCTATAAAACCTGCACCGGTTAGATAAATATACATTTTCCCATCGCCTGGAAACATATCGGGAACGCCGCCGGCCATCATGTTTGCATTCTTAAAATGGAGATAACCAAAATAAGCAAAGATCAGTGCAAAAATTACTTCTGCAACCTTTGTCGGAAAAAAAGGTTTCATGGTTGTTGGGTTTTATATATTGAATTTACGAAATTTTTTGTACAAGCTCAAAGTTTAAAAAAAACCTGTTTACAACCTGTGCAGTTGAAAAAACAAAAAAGCCACTCTGAAAAACAGAATGGCTTAAAGTCTCAAATAAATATTTATTATTCCACTGGTTTATCTTGCCTCGTTGCTTCTGGTCTCATTTGCGGAAACAACAATACATCCTGTATTGAAGGCTGATTGGTTAAAAGCATACAAAGTCTGTCTACGCCAAAACCAATACCTGATGTAGGCGGCATACCATACTCCAGGGCACGGAGAAAATCGTAATCAATAAACATCGCTTCATCATCGCCACGTTCAGAAAGCTTAACCTGCTCTTCAAAACGTTCACGCTGATCGATGGGATCGTTTAATTCGCTGTAAGCATTGGCAATTTCTTTTCCGTTGATGATAAGTTCAAAGCGTTCCACCAACCCTTGTTTATCACGGTGCTTTTTTGTTAAAGGACTCATTTCAACCGGATAGTCTATAATAAATGTTGGCTGCACATAATGTTGTTCGCATTTACCTCCAAACAATTCATCAATCAGTTTTCCCTTACCCATTGTATTGTCTACGCCAATATGCAATTGCTTACACACAGAACGTAGCTGTTCTTCATTCATCCGACTTACATCAAAACCTGTATGCTCATGAATTGCATCGTAAATACTGATGCGTTTGAAAGGAGCTTTGAAGGAAATGGTCTTATCGCCAACAGTTACATCTGTTGTGCCGCAAACATCATTGGCTGCTTTCTCCAATAATTGTTCGGTAGTTTCCATCATCCAGAAATAATCTTTATACGCTGTATAAAACTCAAGGATAGTAAACTCGGGATTGTGTGTGCGATCCATTCCTTCGTTGCGGAAATTGCGGCTGAATTCATACACCCAATCAAAACCGCCAACTATCAAACGCTTTAAATAAAGTTCGTTGGCAATACGTAAATACAAAGGAATATCCAATGCATTGTGATGTGTAATGAATGGCCTTGCTGCCGCACCGCCAGGAATACTTTGCAGTACAGGCGTATCTACTTCCAATGCACCTTGTGTATTTAAAAACTCACGGATAGAATTGATAAGCTTTGTTCTTTTAAGAAATGTTTCTTTTACCGTTGGGTTGATAATAAGATCAGCATAACGCTGACGGTATTTAAACTCAGGATCGGTAACCGCATCAAAAGTCTGACCTTCTGCTTCTTTTACTATTGGTAATGGACGAAGTGATTTACTTAACAATGTAAGTTCTTTTACATGTACCGATGTTTCCCCGGTTTTGGTAATAAAGGCATAACCACGGATGCCGATAATATCGCCAATGTCCAGCAGTTTTTTCCAAACCACATCGTATAAAGTTTTGTCTTCGCCGGGGCAGATGTCATCTCTTTTAAGATACAGTTGTATACGGCCATGCGAATCCTGGATGACAGCAAAGTTGGCCTTGCCCATATCCCGTACACTCATAATGCGGCCTGCAAGGCACACATCAGTATATTCTTCTTTTGTTTCTGCAGTATAATGCTCTTTAATAAAAGCCGAATTGCTATTAACAGGAAATAATGGGGCCGGGTATGGCTCAATACCCATCATAATTAATTCTGCCAGCTTTTCACGACGGAGTTTTTCCTGTTCAGATAAATGTTGTGTACTCATTGCTATTCACTTTTTCAAAAAATACAGCCGGTATTTTCTACTGGCAATCAGGTTGTGTTTAATAATTTTTTAAAGGCAGGCAAAGGTACTGGTTACGGGTTAGCAGGCAAAGACAAAAGCCCCTTCGTTTACGGAAAGGGCTTTTAATTATATGAAGTTCTTTATTATTTGTTGCTCACCAACCATCCAAGGCTAACTCCGAAACAGGTGTTTTTAATATCCCCTGTAGAAAGTGAACCTTCAGGAAGCAGGTTTCTTAAACCAAGAGAATAATTAGCCGAAATAAAAACTCCGCTTTTAAAACGGTAGCCGGCTATTGCATTAGCACCAAAATCAATACCCCTGTAATTTTCAGCGATCGTGTTTCCGAAAGTAATATCGGTTTCAGATTGTAAATCGTTAGGCGATTTTGTCAAAAACTTAGACGGAAGATTGAAGCCAACATAAGGGCCTGCACCTATATAAAAGTTTGATTTTGCACCATTAGTATTGTAAACAAAATTCAGCGCAAAGTCTACATAACGCAACTCAGTGCTTTTTCTGTCTTTTATCATAGGCTCCTGTACCTCTTGAGTAATTGTGCCTTTTTGAACATAATACAAAGCGGGTTGAAAGCTGATATGACCTTTTATAGGAGCATCAAGAAGAAAGCCTGCGGCAAAACCAGCTTTAGTTTTTCCATCCAGGTCTACATTATCGACAGTACCACGCAAATTAGAAAATACAGGGCCGGCTAAAAATCCAACTCTTGATTTTTGTGCAGAGCCTGAAAGCTGGAAACACAAAACAAAAAGAGATGCAATAAAAATCATTTTTTTCATAACAGTTGTTTTTGGTTACCGTACTTTTTTAAAGGGATTTACGGAAGATTCCCTGTTATTTTATACTTAGGTTTTAAAGTTAATGCTTTTGCCAAGACGAGTAAAAGCCATTTTGCGGGTAAAAATAACCCTGTTTCCTTTAATCGTCAAACAAGAAGCAGATGATCTTTTTACTAAACTTTTCCCCGAAAACCAGCTTTTTAAAACCCTAATCAGCTCATTTACAGTTATTTTCCAGGTAAAAGAATAAACAAGCCAGTTCAGGCAGGCAAATGTAGGGCTTGCAGGGTAAAAGGCAAATAAAAGAACCCCATCTTTTGTTTTGTAAAAGAAGGGGTTCTTTTTAGTATATAAGGCTATGGTTAAGGGTGTTATCCGGTTTTTAACTGTTCTTCTTTGGCAGGGGCTTTTTTCTTCTTGTTTGTAATAGATCTGATTAAATGTACAAGCAGGAGTATTACAAGTGCAGTGCCGCCAATACCAACTATAATGGCTAATGCTTCGGAACCGCTACAGCCGAGGCTACAGGCAGCCATTGCAACTAAAGATAATAAGACCAGTGCCGCAAGAACAGATAAAATAATCAGCGCAACTTTCTCCCCTTTTGTCTTGTCGTTCGACCTCTTTATAGCTCTTATCTGTTCTTTTAGTAAAACTTTTCTTGCTTTCCATTTTAGTGTTTTACCATTTTCATCTTTCATAGAAGCAGAAAAAGCAGCAATTGATTTGTATGTTTTAACAGTGCTATCGGCCGGTAAGCTGCTGGCAGCTGCCGTTGGTAATGCGGGAAAATACCGAAGATTGCTAAAACGATGATTGCTTACAAATACTATCAGTAAAAAAGTAGAAAGAGCTAATACGAAATCAGCAATTTTTTGTTTTTTATAAAAACGGTTGGCGCCGATTTTTCTTTTATCCGATCGGAAAGGATAAAAAGCAACTCCACCAACATATAGAAGTATAACCAGGTTTCCGATAACTGAAGGAATAACAACTGCAAGATCGTTAAGCAATATGCCGGTACTGATACCTGCAATAGTCAGCAATAAACAACTAATGATAATAACGCATCGGGCAGCGAAGACATGATGTTTTGCCCAAACAGATATTTTTTTCATTACAGTTAATTTTTGGTGGCAGAAAAGTTTATGGTTAAAAACATGTAAATGGTCTTTTCATTTTAACATTTAATGGAGGTTAAGTTTTAAAGAAAGGGCCGGATAAGAAGTTTTTACGAATGAGGGATGGAAGGAGGGAGTGGTTTCCATTTTTACTCCCGCTGAAAGAGACATAGAAATTCCTTTATTTCTGGCAGCAGCAATAAACAATGGAATACTGCCCAGCATTGCCGCACCACCGCCATAAAACATGCCTATTGCCAATTTTGCTTTTGTGGATTTTACACCATCGCCTTCCAACCCTTCATAAATAAACCACACATAGCCAGAGGCAAACATTACAGTACCTCCACTCAACATTACCCACGCAGCCGTTTTTTGCTTTTTACTTTTTTGCAGGTAAAAGCTTGCTTCAGACATATCCTTTTTGCCGCTTTGGGCCACTACTCCGAAGTTTAGAGAAATGCCCAAAAGAAACAGTATTATTTTTTTCATATTGCTGTTATTCAATAAGCAATCTATACTCACTTGTGCCTTAACGAAAACTGAATTTTGCAGCGTGGTAAAGTGCAATTGCATATTTTACTAAAGAGGCGGACTCAATATTGATAAATTGCCTAAAATCAACTAACTTATAATCGAAATCGGAACCTCAAACAACCAGCTCATGACCACCATCGACAATTCGCAGGATTTTCTATTCCAGCGTATTAAAGAAATGCTGCCCCCGCATGAGTCGATGGTAGAGGCCGTATCAGAAATTTTGCATGTAAGCAGCGACAGCGCCTATCGCAGAATTCGTGGCGAAACGCCTTTGGTGCTGGAAGAAGCCTGGGTGCTTTGCCGCCATTTTAATTTATCGCTGGATCATCTGCTACAAGTTAAAAATGATAGTGTACTGTTTAAAAACATCCGCATCCGCAATAACCAGTACGATTACCGCCAATACCTGCAGGGGTTGAACGGGCAGATGAATATGCTGAATAATTTTCTGCAGAAGGAAATTATCTACATGTCGAAAGACCTTCCGATTTTCCATAATTTTTATTTTACACCGCTGATTGCTTTCCGCTATTTTTTCTGGATGAAAACACACCCGGCCCATCCAGATTTTGAAAAAAAGCATTTTTCTTTTGATGTGTTACCACCCGATATTGAAAAAATGAGCCGGGAACTGGCAGAAGCATACACGCATATTCCTTCCACCGAAATGTGGAATACCGAAAGCATTAATAGCACCATCTCACAAATTGAATTTTCTAAAGACTCGGGGCATTTCTCCAATCCGGGGGATGTAAAAATAATTTATGAAGCATTGGAGCAAACCATTTGTCACATGAAGGAGCAGGCAGAATACGGCTGCAAGTTTATGCCCGGGGAAGATCCACAAACAAAAAAAACCAATTTCAAATTCTTTTTTAACAGGGTAGTATTGGGCGACAATACTATTATGACAATAACCGACAAGATAAAATCGGCGATTCTTAATTATGGTCACCTGAATTATATAATGACAAACGATGAAACTTTTTGCAACGATTTGTACGGCGATTTTGAAAATCTTATCCGTCGATCTACACAGATAAGCCAAAGCAGCGAGAAGCAGCGAAATGTTTTTTTCAATATCTTATTATTAAAAGTGCAGGCCAGATAATTTAAAAAGGGTATGACTACCGGCGAATTACAACAACAGCTTTTTAAGATCATCGGAGATAAAACAGGCACTGCTATCTCTGCTACCGAAATAGCTACCCTGCTTGGCATAAGTACAGATAGTGCATACAGAAGAATGAGGGGCGAGAAAACAATAACCCTGGACGAGTTATATACACTATGCAGTCACTACCAGGTATCGCTTGACAGGTTAATGAATGTGCAAACTAAAGGAATATTGTTCCAGGGAGAGTATCTCGATAAAAACACTTTTCGTTTCGAACAATATTTGATGAGCATGCAGAACAATATGGCTTATATGAACAGCTTTAAAGAAAAGCGTTTTTATTACCTCTGCAAAGATCTTCCCATTTTTCATCAATACCATATACGGGAAATAGCGGCATTTAAACGTTTTTTTTATTTGAAGACTTATTTTCACTTTCCCGGGTTTGAGAAAAAGAAATTTAGGTTTTCCGATCACCCGGACGAATTATTTGCAATTGAACAGAAAATACTCGATTTATATAATCAAATACCCAGTGTAGAAATCTGGAACCTGGAGAATATGAATATCTTTTTCAGGCAAATAGAATTTTACCGGGATGGACAGGTGTTTGAATCAGATGAGGATGTTTACATTTTATATGAAGCCATAGAAAAATTATGGGATCACCTGGAAGAGCAGGCCTCACTTGGTTATAAATTTAATTATAACGATCCGCAAAAAAAGAAGATCGGAGAATTTAAAATGTATTTTAATGAAGTGCTGCTGGGCGATAATAATATGATGGTAGAACTGGATGGAACAAAGCTGACTTATATTTCTCATACTACTATCAACTTTATGCTTACCAGGGATGTGGCTTTTAGCGAGAATATGTACCTTTCCAGCACATTGGGATCCTAAGCTTAGAATTCCACGTGGACAAGTTGTCGCGGCCGCTTCTATAGTGTCACCTAAATACTAGTGACTCCAGCGTAACTGGACTGGCCACAGTTAGGCCGCAAATGTAATCACACTGGCTCACCTTCGGGTGGGCCTTTCTGCGTTCGCGAGTGGACCCGATAAGCTCATGGAGCGGCGTAACCGTCGCACAGGAAGGACAGAGAAAGCGCGGATCTGGGAAGTGACGGACAGAACGGTCAGGACCTGGATTGGGGAGGCGGTTGCCGCCGCTGCTGCTGACGGTGTGACGTTCTCTGTTCCGGTCACACCACATACGTTCCGCCATTCCTATGCGATGCACATGCTGTATGCCGGTATACCGCTGAAAGTTCTGCAAAGCCTGATGGGACATAAGTCCATCAGTTCAACGGAAGTCTACACGAAGGTTTTTGCGCTGGATGTGGCTGCCCGGCACCGGGTGCAGTTTGCGATGCCGGAGTCTGATGCGGTTGCGATGCTGAAACAATTATCCTGAGAATAAATGCCTTGGCCTTTATATGGAAATGTGGAACTGAGTGGATATGCTGTTTTTGTCTGTTAAACAGAGAAGCTGGCTGTTATCCACTGAGAAGCGAACGAAACAGTCGGGAAAATCTCCCATTATCGTAGAGATCCGCATTATTAATCTCAGGAGCCTGTGTAGCGTTTATAGGAAGTAGTGTTCTGTCATGATGCCTGCAAGCGGTAACGAAAACGATTTGAATATGCCTTCAGGAACAATAGAAATCTTCGTGCGGTGTTACGTTGAAGTGGAGCGGATTATGTCAGCAATGGACAGAACAACCTAATGAACACAGAACCATGATGTGGTCTGTCCTTTTACAGCCAGTAGTGCTCGCCGCAGTCGAGCGACAGGGCGAAGCCCTCGGCTGGTTGCCCTCGCCGCTGGGCTGGCGGCCGTCTATGGCCCTGCAAACGCGCCAGAAACGCCGTCGAAGCCGTGTGCGAGACACCGCGGCCGGCCGCCGGCGTTGTGGATACCTCGCGGAAAACTTGGCCCTCACTGACAGATGAGGGGCGGACGTTGACACTTGAGGGGCCGACTCACCCGGCGCGGCGTTGACAGATGAGGGGCAGGCTCGATTTCGGCCGGCGACGTGGAGCTGGCCAGCCTCGCAAATCGGCGAAAACGCCTGATTTTACGCGAGTTTCCCACAGATGATGTGGACAAGCCTGGGGATAAGTGCCCTGCGGTATTGACACTTGAGGGGCGCGACTACTGACAGATGAGGGGCGCGATCCTTGACACTTGAGGGGCAGAGTGCTGACAGATGAGGGGCGCACCTATTGACATTTGAGGGGCTGTCCACAGGCAGAAAATCCAGCATTTGCAAGGGTTTCCGCCCGTTTTTCGGCCACCGCTAACCTGTCTTTTAACCTGCTTTTAAACCAATATTTATAAACCTTGTTTTTAACCAGGGCTGCGCCCTGTGCGCGTGACCGCGCACGCCGAAGGGGGGTGCCCCCCCTTCTCGAACCCTCCCGGTCGAGTGAGCGAGGAAGCACCAGGGAACAGCACTTATATATTCTGCTTACACACGATGCCTGAAAAAACTTCCCTTGGGGTTATCCACTTATCCACGGGGATATTTTTATAATTATTTTTTTTATAGTTTTTAGATCTTCTTTTTTAGAGCGCCTTGTAGGCCTTTATCCATGCTGGTTCTAGAGAAGGTGTTGTGACAAATTGCCCTTTCAGTGTGACAAATCACCCTCAAATGACAGTCCTGTCTGTGACAAATTGCCCTTAACCCTGTGACAAATTGCCCTCAGAAGAAGCTGTTTTTTCACAAAGTTATCCCTGCTTATTGACTCTTTTTTATTTAGTGTGACAATCTAAAAACTTGTCACACTTCACATGGATCTGTCATGGCGGAAACAGCGGTTATCAATCACAAGAAACGTAAAAATAGCCCGCGAATCGTCCAGTCAAACGACCTCACTGAGGCGGCATATAGTCTCTCCCGGGATCAAAAACGTATGCTGTATCTGTTCGTTGACCAGATCAGAAAATCTGATGGCACCCTACAGGAACATGACGGTATCTGCGAGATCCATGTTGCTAAATATGCTGAAATATTCGGATTGACCTCTGCGGAAGCCAGTAAGGATATACGGCAGGCATTGAAGAGTTTCGCGGGGAAGGAAGTGGTTTTTTATCGCCCTGAAGAGGATGCCGGCGATGAAAAAGGCTATGAATCTTTTCCTTGGTTTATCAAACGTGCGCACAGTCCATCCAGAGGGCTTTACAGTGTACATATCAACCCATATCTCATTCCCTTCTTTATCGGGTTACAGAACCGGTTTACGCAGTTTCGGCTTAGTGAAACAAAAGAAATCACCAATCCGTATGCCATGCGTTTATACGAATCCCTGTGTCAGTATCGTAAGCCGGATGGCTCAGGCATCGTCTCTCTGAAAATCGACTGGATCATAGAGCGTTACCAGCTGCCTCAAAGTTACCAGCGTATGCCTGACTTCCGCCGCCGCTTCCTGCAGGTCTGTGTTAATGAGATCAACAGCAGAACTCCAATGCGCCTCTCATACATTGAGAAAAAGAAAGGCCGCCAGACGACTCATATCGTATTTTCCTTCCGCGATATCACTTCCATGACGACAGGATAGTCTGAGGGTTATCTGTCACAGATTTGAGGGTGGTTCGTCACATTTGTTCTGACCTACTGAGGGTAATTTGTCACAGTTTTGCTGTTTCCTTCAGCCTGCATGGATTTTCTCATACTTTTTGAACTGTAATTTTTAAGGAAGCCAAATTTGAGGGCAGTTTGTCACAGTTGATTTCCTTCTCTTTCCCTTCGTCATGTGACTTGATATCGGGGGTTAGTTCGTCATCATTGATGAGGGTTGATTATCACAGTTTATTACTCTGAATTGGCTATCCGCGTGTGTACCTCTACCTGGAGTTTTTCCCACGGTGGATATTTCTTCTTGCGCTGAGCGTAAGAGCTATCTGACAGAACAGTTCTTCTTTGCTTCCTCGCCAGTTCGCTCGCTATGCTCGGTTACACGGCTGCGGCGAGCGCTAGTGATAATAAGTGACTGAGGTATGTGCTCTTCTTATCTCCTTTTGTAGTGTTGCTCTTATTTTAAACAACTTTGCGGTTTTTTGATGACTTTGCGATTTTGTTGTTGCTTTGCAGTAAATTGCAAGATTTAATAAAAAAACGCAAAGCAATGATTAAAGGATGTTCAGAATGAAACTCATGGAAACACTTAACCAGTGCATAAACGCTGGTCATGAAATGACGAAGGCTATCGCCATTGCACAGTTTAATGATGACAGCCCGGAAGCGAGGAAAATAACCCGGCGCTGGAGAATAGGTGAAGCAGCGGATTTAGTTGGGGTTTCTTCTCAGGCTATCAGAGATGCCGAGAAAGCAGGGCGACTACCGCACCCGGATATGGAAATTCGAGGACGGGTTGAGCAACGTGTTGGTTATACAATTGAACAAATTAATCATATGCGTGATGTGTTTGGTACGCGATTGCGACGTGCTGAAGACGTATTTCCACCGGTGATCGGGGTTGCTGCCCATAAAGGAGGCGTTTACAAAACCTCAGTTTCTGTTCATCTTGCTCAGGATCTGGCTCTGAAGGGGCTACGTGTTTTGCTCGTGGAAGGTAACGACCCCCAGGGAACAGCCTCAATGTATCACGGATGGGTACCAGATCTTCATATTCATGCAGAAGACACTCTCCTGCCTTTCTATCTTGGGGAAAAGGACGATGTCACTTATGCAATAAAGCCCACTTGCTGGCCGGGGCTTGACATTATTCCTTCCTGTCTGGCTCTGCACCGTATTGAAACTGAGTTAATGGGCAAATTTGATGAAGGTAAACTGCCCACCGATCCACACCTGATGCTCCGACTGGCCATTGAAACTGTTGCTCATGACTATGATGTCATAGTTATTGACAGCGCGCCTAACCTGGGTATCGGCACGATTAATGTCGTATGTGCTGGGGAAAG
>JADMIO011409269.1_pt1 | contig 78876 bp, 58 predicted proteins | sample 8958161 | NCBI WGS metagenome assembly JADMIO01 (sample SAMN16585339, study PRJNA669376) | soil metagenome | isolation source: Crop rotation soil | place: USA: Cullars Rotation, Alabama | collected 2011 | reverse complement strand
GCCGCGACTTCAAGTCACGTGAATTCCAAGCTTCGGATCCCACTGTGCTGGAAAGGAGATGGCAACAAGTTTAAATTCGGAAGCATGCTCGGAGGCCCGAATCAGCTAATTTCTGAAGTGACTCGCCCAAATGCGCTTTTCCTTTCGACGGCCTCCCAGCATCAGCACCCAAACCTGACGGCAGTATACGGGTGGTTTCATCGTCTCATTCTAGTAAATATCCACCATCGCTATCCTGGCTACTATCGCCATCCATCCTATTTGTTTAGTGGATTTGGACGAGATTACATTCAGGAACTGATGTTCGGCGGCGACGGCCCTGACCCGGCTGTCGTATCCAAAATTCGCGAACTACTTAAGGCTGCCGATACAGGAGTGGTGGATATCGACTTCGCAAGAGAGGAGATAAAAACCCCCGAACGCGTCGTGCGCAAAGAGCAGATGAAATTCAAGCATCAAACCGACGATGACGAATCGTGGCTAGATTACGAGGAGGAGTCGCAAGGCACTCGCACGCTGTTTAATATGGCCATCCCGCTATTCAAAGCACTTTCTGAAGGCGGAATTTTTGTAATTGACGAGCTTGAGTCTAGCCTGCATCCGCTGCTGGGGTGGGAAATTGTAAAGATGTTCAATTGCCCAATCACAAATCACGTCAATTCACAGATAATATTCACCACTCACGACACAAACCTTCTCGGAACAACTCTAGGAGAGCCGCCATTGCGGCGAGATCAGATTTGGTTCACAGAAAAGGCTGCGGACGGCGCATCTAAGCTATATCCGCTGACAGATTACAAACCGCGCAAAGCGGAAAACTTGGAGCGAGGCTATTTGCAGGGGCGATATGGTGCAATTCCATTTCTTGGCGACGTCAAGAGGTTTTGGTCGCAGGTGGAAGGATGAGAAGGCGGGATCGACAAAAAAAGCCCGCTAGAGGCCAAGCCTATCGTGTACCGCAGCCGACAGTCCTGGTGGTCACTGAAGGCAAGGTGACGGAGCCGGAATACCTGCGTGGATTTGTAAAAGCCTGCCACAACCCACGCGTCACAATTGAAATCAGCGAGGGCGCTGGCGTTCCCAAGACAATAGTTCAGACGGCGCGGGCGATGAAAGACGCCGCATCCGAGCAGGCCCGCAGAGAGCGGGACGACAACATTGAATATGATGAGGTTTGGTGTGTATTCGATGTTGATGACCACCCTGATGTATCTGGAGCGATAGATACCGCACACGCAAACGGAATTGCCTTGGCCGTCTCAAATCCATGCATTGAATTGTGGCTGTGGTTGCATTTTGCCGATCAGCCAGGTGCGCAAGGTAGGGAGCAGCTTCTGCAAATGCTAAAAAAGCACGTTCCCGACTATAATAAGCATGTGCATTACCCAAAATATGCGAATGGATACAGTGATGCAGTGCGGCGCGCCAAAGCGATGGAGGAGCTTGCGGAAGGAATCGGCGACCCCGGAATGAATCCGACAACTGGCGTCTGGCGATTGACGGAGAGCATTCGGAAAAACAAGAATCCCACGTCCTAAGTTCGGTGTCGATTCCGTTATCCTAGTGACATCCCGCCGATTTCCTTAAGTTAGTGCCATTCGGGGCAACGCCCCTGGGAACCGGAACGGACAATCAATTGCAAGCCCCAACGGGGCGCTCTAGTGCGCCCCGCTGGGGCTTTTGCTTTTGCTATGCGACGTGATCCAGGGGCGTTGCCCCTGGCTATCGCAGGTTGGCCCCTTGGGCCGCAAAAAAACGCAACATGCCGCTAAGACTACGTCACGTGCATGATCAACTATACAACTGAATCGCTTTGATGATTTCGACCAGGTCGTTGGGCACGGCGACGGCGCGGTTGGCGTAGTTGGCACGCCGCACGCCGCGCGAGCCGAGTACCTTGTTGAACTGATCCTGATCGGTCGTGTGGTAAGCTACCGTGGCGTCGGGGTCTTTAAGCTGATGGCCGGTGAGGATGCAGACCACTTGCTCCTCGGGCGAAATCACGCCTTGCGCGACGAGCATTTTGGCCCCTGCCACGCTGGCGGCGCTGGCCGGCTCGCAGCCCAGCCCCCCTGCCCCGACCTGAGCCTTGGCGTCCAAAATTTCCTGGTCGGTCACCTCGCGCACCACGCCGCGACAGCGATCGAGTGCCCGCAAGCACTTGTTCAAGTTCACTGGCCGGTTGATTTCGATGGCGCTGGCGATCGTCGAAGCACGCTTTTTATCGGCATCGAGCTCTTCGTAATACTCGCTCGACATTTCCTGGGGCTTGCCGCCGTTCCAACGCAGGCCGCGGTGCTCGTAAAGTTCGAATAGCGTGTTGGCGCCAGCGGCGTTGATCACCGCCAGACGCGGAATCTTGTCGATCAGGCCCAGTTCGTGCAGTTCGATAAACGCCTTGCCGAACGCGCTGCTGTTGCCCAAATTGCCGCCGGGCACCACGATCCAGTCGGGCACCTGCCAGCGCAGGCTTTCCAGCACGCGGTACATGATCGTCTTCTGCCCTTCCAACCGGAAAGGGTTGACGCTGTTCACCAGGTAAATGCCAAGCTGGCTGGAGACTTCCTGCACGCGCTGCATGGCGTCATCGAAGTCGCCCGCCACCTGCATGGTGAGCGCGCCGTAGTCGAGAGCTTGTGAGAGCTTGCCGTAGGAGATCTTGCCCGAGCCGATAAAGATCACGGCCCGCATCAGCTTGGTCACCGAGCAGTACAAAGCCAGCGAAGCGCTGGTGTTGCCGGTCGAGGCGCAGGCGGCCCGCTTGGCCCCGATGGTGTGGGCATGCGTAAAGGCGGCAGACATGCCGTTGTCTTTGAAACTGCCCGAGGGATTCATGCCCTCGTACTGCAACAGCAGGCGGCCCCCTGCGATGCCCACGTATTTGGCCACGCCCGGGGAACTATGAAGCTGAGTTTGTCCCTCGCCGATGGTTACGACCTTCTCGGGCGGGGCAAAGGGCAGTAGCTCGTGAAACCGCCACACCCCGCTCAGGCTCAGCGGTTCGTAACGCCGCGACCACTTCTGCTCGAACCAGGACAATTTGCTGGGCGGCTTCAGCCGCTGCCAGTCGTAGGCCACGTCCAGGAGGCTGCCGCAGGCCCCGCAGGCTGTTCGCACCTCGTCCACTCCATAGGTAGCGCCGCACTGAGGTGAAATGCAGCGTTGAAAGGCGACGTCGGTCATGGCAGCGACGCTAATGGCAAGTGGCTCCTGGTATTACGAGCCGGGCGGGGTAACAGTAATTCGGACCCGAAAGCGCCAGTCTAAGCCCGCTGTACGGCCGTATCAAGCCGAGATATCGGCCGGCAAGCTGGCGGTTGCTGGTCGCCAGCGGGTTCAAAGCGATGGTTGCCAGCGATTTGACAGTCAAGAGCGTGGTTTTTACAATGGCGAGTCTGTAGCCCGATGGCCAGCCAACTGGCGTGAGGCGGCAACTTGCTGCATGCTATCACGTTGGGTCGACCGGACGGCCGAGGTCAGCGTGTTCGCGATGAGCACGCAAACTGACTCGAGTGTTGCCCAGAACGCTTAGCACTAACCTAGCCCTAGCGCGCCGGAGAATGTTGATATGAAGAAGGCCGAAATGAAGCCATACAAACAGGACCTCCTGGCGAAGCGAGCGCGGCTACGGGGCGACGTAAGCGCGATGGCCGACGCGGCGCTCAACAAGAATCGCAGCGAGGCCGGCGGCAGCCCTTCGAGCATGCCCATTCACATGGCCGATATCGGCAGCGACAATTACGAGCAGGAATTCACGCTTACGCTCATGCAGACCGAAGAAGGAACGCTGGGCGCGATTGAAGCAGCATTGGAAAAGATCGAAGACGGCGTGTTCGGCGAGTGCGACGAATGCGGCGGCCAGATCAGCAAGGCCCGGCTGCAAGCGATTCCCTATGCCCCGCTGTGCATCAAGTGTGCGCAGAAGCTCGAACAAAGTTAACACCATAGAACCAGCCATGAAGGCGGTTCCGCGCAGCCGTTATCTCACGTTCGTCGCCATCGCGGCCATCGGGTGTCTGGTCGACCTGATGACCAAAGAGTGGATTTTCGCGCAAATGGGGATGCCGTTTGAGCAGCCCTCGCGCTGGCTCGTGTCGGACATTTTTGGCTTTACCATCAGCCTGAACGAAGGCGCGCTGTTCGGCATAGGCCAGGGACAGGTGCCGCTGTTTGCCGGGCTGTCGATCGTCGCCGCCATCGGCATCTTGTACTGGTTGTTCGTGGCCGGCGCCGCCCAGGATTGGCTGCTGACCATCGCCCTGGGCGCGGTCACGGCAGGTATTTTTGGCAATCTGTACGACCGCGTTGGCTTGCCAGGGCTCAAATGGAACTTCGCCTCGCCCAGCCATGCCGTGGGCGACCCCGTGTACGCGGTGCGCGACTGGCTGCACTTCAAGGTCGAGGGCCTGATCGATTGGCCGATCTTTAACATCGCCGATTCGCTGCTGGTTTGCGGGGCGGCGCTATTGGTGTGGCACGCCATTCGGGCCGAGGGCCCGCGCTCGTCGGCTGAGACGCTGGAAAAGCCAGCCGGGGCGTAGACGGTTGCTTGCCCGCCAGAGCGAGCCTGCCAGTCGGCCAAGGTGTCTATCTACCGGCGCCTCGTCGCAAACAGCGGCCAGACCAACTACGCGCAGCGGGGCTAGGCCAATTTGTTTAGAATTGCTCGCTGAACTTAACTTTCCCACGGCGAAATAGACGCATGAGTGATCCTAAGTCCACCGCTGCGGCCAGTCGCATCGAAGAACTCCTCGCCGAGCGCATTTTAGTGCTGGACGGAGCGATGGGGACGATGGTCCATGCCCTGCAATTCTCCGAACAGGACTTTCGCGGCCGGCAATTCGCCAAGCATTCGTGCGATCTGAAGAATTTCATCGATGTGCTCTCGATCACGCAGCCCGAGGCGATCGAGAACATCCACCGGCAATACCTGGAAGCCGGCGCCGACATCATCGAGACCAACACTTTCAATGCCTCGAGCGCCGAGCTGGCCGAGTACGGCTTTGGTCCCAACTTTGTGGCCGATCTCAACAAGGCCGCCTGCCAGGTCGCCCGCCGCGCGGCCGATGCCTTTACGAAGCTCACGCCCGACAAACCTCGCTTCGTCGCGGGCTCGATTGGCCCCACGCGTAAGCAGCTTTCAATTGCCGGCAACGTCGACGACGCCGGCTATCGCAACGCCACTTTCGACCAGATGGTCGAATCATACTACGGGCAGGTGTCGGCGCTCCTTGAGAATGGCGTCGATCTGCTGTTGGCCGAGACGGCGTTCGACACGCTGGTCTTCAAAGCCTGCCTGTTCGCGATCGAAAAGTATTTCGCAGAACATGGCCGTCGCATCCCGGTGATGGCTTCGTTCACAGTCTTTCCAGGCGGCGTAACGCTCTCCACGCAAACCGTCGAGGCCTGCTGGAATTCAATCTCGCACGCCAGGTTGCTCAGCGTCGGCATCAACTGCGCGCTCGGGCCCGAGCATTTGCGGCCGTATCTCGAAGATCTGTCGAACATCGCGCCGGTGTTTGTCAGTTGCTATCCTAACGCCGGCCTACCGAATGAAATGGGGGGCTTCGACGAGACTCCGCAGATGATGGCCCGCGTGCTGGGCGAATTTGCCAACAATGGCTGGCTGAATATTGTTGGCGGCTGCTGCGGCACGCGCCCGCCGCACATCAAAGCTATTGCGGAAGCCATGGCCGGCAAAAAGCCCCGCGTGCGGCCCAAGCCGGAGCATTGGCTGCGGCTCAGCGGCACGCAGGCCCTGACGCTGCGTCCCGAGAGCAACTTCTTGATGATCGGCGAGCGCACGAACGTCACCGGCTCGAAAAAGTTTGCCCGCCTGATCCTCAGCGGCAATTACGAAGAGGCCGTAGCCGTGGCCCGCGAGCAAGTGGAGGCGGGGGCCAACGTCATCGACGTGAACATGGATGAGGGCATGCTCGACGGCGAAGCGGCGATGACCAAGTTTTTGAACTTAATCGCCGCCGAGCCCGAAGTGGCCCGCGTGCCGATCATGGTCGACAGTTCCAAGTGGTCAGTCATTGAAGCCGGTCTCAAGTGCGTCCAAGGCAAAGGAATCGTCAACTCGATCAGCCTCAAGGAAGGCGAGGATGCGTTTTTATATCATGCCCGGCTGGTGCGACAGTACGGCGCGGCGGTTGTAGTCATGGCCTTTGACGAGGAAGGCCAGGCCGTGGATACCGATCGCAAAGTGGCCATCGCCGAGCGGGCCTACAAACTGCTCACTGAAAAAGTAGGCATGCCGGCCGAAGACATCATCTTCGACCCCAATATCCTCACGGTCGCCACCGGCATCGAAGAGCACAACAACTACGCGGTCAACTTCTTCGAAGCCACGCGGTTGATCAAACAGCGCTGTCCCGGCGCGCATGTGTCGGGGGGCGTGAGCAACGTGTCGTTTTCGTTCCGCGGCAACGACGTCGTGCGCGAGGCGATCCACTCGGCCTTCTTGTACCACGCCATCAAGGCCGGGCTCGACATGGGCATCGTCAATGCCGGCCAGTTGGCCGTGTACGAGGAGATTCCCAAGGATTTGTTGGAACTGGTTGAAGACGTGCTGCTCAATCGCCGGCCCGATGCCACCGAGCGGCTGGTCGAGTTTGCCGAAACGGTCAAACGCCAGGCGAGCGGCGTGGTCGAATCGGCCGCCCTGGCATGGCGCAGCGGCACCGTCGAAGAGCGGCTCTCACATGCCCTGGTCAAGGGCATCGTCGACTTCATCGACCAGGACGTCGAAGAAGCCCGCCAGAAGTACGGCCGAGGGCTGCTGATCATCGAAGGCCCGCTAATGGCCGGCATGCAGGTGGTGGGCGATTTGTTCGGCGCCGGCAAGATGTTTCTGCCGCAGGTGGTCAAGAGCGCCCGCGTGATGAAGAAAGCCGTGGCCTATTTGCTGCCGTTCATGGAGCAAGACAAACTGGCCGCCGGCGACGCCAGCAGCACGCGCGGCAAAGTGCTGTTGGCCACCGTGAAAGGAGACGTTCACGACATCGGCAAGAATATCGTCGGCGTCGTGCTCGGCTGCAACAACTACCAGGTGATCGACCTGGGCGTGATGGTCCCCTGCGAGCGGATCTTGGAAACGGCCAAGGCCGAAGGGGTTCACATGATTGGCCTCAGTGGCCTGATCACGCCCAGCCTGGACGAGATGGTCCACGTGGCCCGCGAAATGCAGCGACAAGGTTTTGAAGTGCCGCTGCTCATCGGCGGCGCAACCACCAGCGCCAAGCATACGGCGGTGAAAATTGCGCCGGCCTATAAACATGCCACGGTCCACGTGCTCGATGCGTCGCGCAGCGTGGGCGTGGTCGATCGACTCAACAGCAGCGACCTGCGAACGCAGTTCGATGCCGAAAATCGCAAGCTGCAAAGCGAGCTAGTCGAGTCCTACAACCGCCGGCAACAGGTGACGCTGGCGCCCTATGCCGACGCGGTCGCCAAGCGCTGGACGTGCGACTGGTCGAAAACACAGATCGACCGCCCGTCGTTTCTGGGCGTGCGGAAGTTTGACGATTACCCGCTGGTGGAATTGACGCCCTACATCGATTGGTCGCCCTTCTTTTTGACCTGGGAACTCAAGGGCAAGTATCCGGCGATTTTTAATGATCCAGCGGTTGGCGTGGCGGCTAAGAAGCTTTTTGACGACGCCAATCAATTGCTCCAGCGGATCGTGCGTGAGAAGTTGCTGAAGGCAAAAGGTACCTTCGGTTTTTGGCCGGCGGCGTCGGTTGGCGACGACATTGTTCTGTTTACCGATGAGTCGCGCACAAAGGAACTCACCCGCATCCACACGCTGCGGCAGCAGTGGGAGCGCAAGGGCCAGACGGTGTTTCACGCGCTCGCCGATTTCATCGCCCCGCAGGGTAGCGGCCGGCAGGATTACCTGGGTGGGTTCGCGGTTACCGCCGGCATCGGCTGCGACGAACTGGCCAGAAAATTCGATGCCGATCACGACGACTACAACTCGATCATGACCAAGGCACTGGCCGACCGCCTGGCCGAGGCCTTTGCCGAAGTTTTGCACGCCCGCGCGCGGCACATGTGGGGCTTTGGCGATTCATTGTCCAATGAAGAGCTGATCGCCGAGAAATACCGCGGCATCCGCCCTGCCCCGGGCTATCCGGCCAGTCCCGACCACACCGAGAAGCGCACGCTGTTCGATTTGCTGGGAGCGGAAAAAGCGACCGGCATTCATTTGACCGAGCACTACGCGATGCATCCTGCAGCGTCGGTCAGCGGATTTTATTTCGGTCATCCCGACGCGCGCTATTTCGCCGTCGATCGGCTCGGCCGCGACCAGGTCGAGGATTATTCGCGCCGAAAGGGAATGAGCATCGCGGAAGTCGAAAAGTGGCTGGCGCCGAATTTGGGTTATGAACCGTCATGAAAGTGGTTTCTCTCCGTAATGCGTGATTTCCAACGCGAAAATCTTACCCACGACGCGGTTCACGGATACATTCCGTTCGTGTCGGATGTGGCGCTCTCTGCCGACGAGGTTTGCGAGCGACAAATCATCGATCACCCGTGGGTGCAAAGGCTGCGGCAGATTCACCAACTGCAAACCGCCTGGTGGGTCTATCCCACGGCCGAGCACACGCGCTTTCAGCACGTGGTCGGCGTGATGCACCTGGCCGGTCGCGCCGCAGGCGTGCTTTACGACAGTTTGCAGGCCGTCTGCCCCGATGTCCCCAGCCGCGCTTACGTTGAGTCGCTGATGCGCATGGCAGGGCTATTGCACGACGTGGGGCATGGCCCGTTCGGACATTTTTTCGACGAACATTTTCTCTCGCGCTACAACCAGACGCACGAAACCATCGGCGGCGTGATCATTCGCGAGCATCTCGGGCCGCTGCTGAAGCAGATTCGCCGCACTCCAAACGGCCGCCTGGCAGACAACGAGCAGCTCGATCCCGACCAGATTGCCTTGCTCATCATGCGTCCCAAGAGCGGTACTGCCGACGAGGCGCCTCAGTGGCTGCGCCTGTTGCGCAGTTTGTTCAGCGGTATCTACACCGTCGACAACATGGACTTTGTCCTTCGCGATGCCTACATGTCGGGCTACAACTTGCGGGCCTTCGACCTTGATCGGCTGCTGCACTACAGCTTTTTCAGCGAGGCGGGACTGACGATCCACAGCCGCGGCATCGGCGCGCTGGTCAGCTTCATGGACGTGAGGGCCAACCTGTTCCGCGCGATCTATTTTCACCGCACCGTGCGGGCCATCGATTTGATGCTCAAAGACCTGTTCGCCGCCAGCGGAGCGTTCCTGTTCCCCGGCAATCCTCTGGAGCACATGGACGACTACCTGCACTTTACCGAGTGGTCGCTGCTGGTCGACGTGGCCCGCTGGACGATGGCCGAAGATCCCAAGAAGCGCGACTTAGGCCGCGCTTGGCAGCGTTTTTTGCAGCGGGAAGTCGCTTGGAAGATGGTTTGCCAGCGCAACCTGGTCTTCGAGGCCGGCAATACCGAGCGGAGCAGCATCTTCGGCAACAAAGAATTCGTCGAGCACGAACTGCGCCGGCAATTGCCCCGGCATCTGGCCGATTTGCCGCTGCGGATCGACTTGCCCCGGCACATTCATCGGCCCGACACGCGCGGCCCGCTGCGCGGTCAGAACTTTCTCTACGACAGCGAGCGCGATACGATAAGGTCGTTGACCGACGACCAGCTCTTTCGCCAGTTGCCGCTGAGCCACCGCATCTGCCGCATTTACGCTCACAACGACGACCATGCCGCCGAGCTGGCCGCCGCGCTCGACAGCCTCATCGGCGCCAGCAGCTCTGACGACCTGACCAATATGTAGCCCTCTTCCCTCTCTACTCACAACCCGCTACTCACAACTTTCCCCCATGTCCGACACCTACGACAACCCGCTGATCGCCCGTTATGCCTCGCGCGAAATGAGCGCCCTGTGGAGTCCGCAGCGCAAGTTCAGCACCTGGCGGCGGCTGTGGGTGGCGCTGGCCGAGGCCGAGGCCGAGCTGGGGCTGCCGATTTCGCCGGCTCAGATCGCCGAGCTCAAGGCCCACGTCGACGACATCGATTTTTCGGCGGCCAGGGCGCACGAAAAGCGGCTGCGGCACGACGTCATGGCCCACGTGCATACCTATGGCGACGTTTGCCCCACGGCTCGGCCGATCATTCACCTGGGCGCGACAAGCTGCTATGTGACCGACAACACCGACCTGATCTTGATGCGCGAGGGACTGGAACTGGTTCGCAATCGCGTGGTGGCGGTGATCGATCGCCTGGCGACGTTTGCGCAGAAACAGCGGGCCCTGCCCTGCTTGGGTTTCACGCACTTGCAGCCGGCACAGCCCACGACCGTCGGCAAGCGGGCCTGCCTGTGGGCGTACGACCTGGTGCAAGATTTGGCTGACATCGAGTACCGCTTGTCGGCGCTCAAGGCTCGCGGTGTTAAAGGCACAACCGGCACGCAGGCCAGCTTCCTGGAGCTGTTTCACGGCGATCATGCCCTGGTGCGCAAGTTGGATAAGCTGGTCTCTGCCAAGATGGGTTTTGCCGAGACCTATGCGGTGACCGGGCAGACCTATTCGCGCAAAGTCGACGCGCAAATCGTCGATGTGCTATCCGGCGTGGCGCAAAGCGCTCACAAAACGGCGACCGATCTGCGGCTGTTGCAGAGCCGCAAGGAAGTCGAAGAGCCGTTCGAGGCCGAGCAGATTGGCTCCTCCGCAATGGCCTACAAGCGCAATCCGATGCGCTCGGAGCGGATTTGCGCCCTGGCTCGATTCGTGATGAGTTTGCAATCCAGCGCCGCGGCCACACTGGCCACGCAGTGGCTCGAGCGCACGCTAGACGACAGCGCCAACCGCCGGCTAGTGCTGCCGCAGGCGTTTCTGGCGGTGGATGCGATCTTGCTGCTATACCAGAACGTCACCAGCGGATTGGTTGTTTATCCGAAGGTCATCGCCAAACACTTGCAAGAAGAACTGCCGTTCATGGCCACCGAAAACATCATGATGGCCGCCGTGGCAGCCGGCGGCGATCGGCAGGACCTGCACGAGCGGATTCGCCGTCACAGTCAGGCGGCCGGCGCCGTTGTCAAAGAACAGGGAAAGCCGAACGACTTGCTGGAGCGGTTGGCCGGCGACGAGGCCTTTGCCAAAGTCGATCTGCACGCCGCGCTCGACGCTTCGCAGTTTGTCGGCCGGGCGCCCGAGCAGGTCGATGAGTTTATCGCCGAGGTAGTCGCGCCGATCCGGAAGCGATATCCCGATGCCCTACAAAGCACCGCGGAAGTGGCAGTGTGACGGTGAGAGGGTAGGAGGTAGGAGTGAGGTGACGGTGAGAGGGTAGGATGTAGGAGTGAGGATGTAGCAAGAGTGCCGCTGGCGCGAGAGTTCGGCGTCCTATATCCTAACTCCTACCTCCTATCCCCTTCCTCGCGCTACACCAAATCGAGCTTCCGGGTCGGTCGCTTGACCGTGCGGCAATCGGCGCAGATGCCGTTGATGATCAGCCGATGTCCGGTGACGCGGAACTGATGCTCCAGGCCCACGGCCTCGCGGATGCGGAGCACCTCGTCGCTGCGAAACTCGATCAGCTTCTTGCACTTTTGGCAGTGCAGGTGATCGTGCTGGGGATAGCCATAGTCGTGCTCGTAGACCGTGCGCCCGCCTAACACCATATCGCGCAACAGGCCCGCATCGACCAGTTCGGAAAGAGTACGGTAGACCGTCGGGCGGCTCACTCGCTGTTCGCCCACCAGGCGACCGAGGTGATTGATCAAATCCTCGGCATCGAAGTGATCGTGCCGTTGGAAGACCTCTTGCACCAGCGCCCGCCGCTGCTGGGTAATTCGCTTGCCGCGGCTTTGCAGAAACTCCTCGAAGCGTTCGAGTGGCGTGAGTGAAACCTCGACGGTTCCGAGTGAAAAATCTTGCGACATGTTCGCACTACGTGGGCTCGGTCTAACGGCGGCGAAATTAGCCGCGGCAGAACAGGTCTCAGCAGTCCCATCCTACCGGCAGGTAATATCGATAATGATTATTACCATTCTAGGCTAAAAACGCTGCATGACAAGCCGCGCCCAAACAGGCTATTTCGCCGGTATCGATCGTTTAACCGCGATCGCTTGCGACGCGCTTTTTGGGCCGATCAGACAAGCGCGTCGCAAGCGAACGCGGTTAATCGATTCGCAACGCCACGCCGCACGCGCTTGTTTTGCCGCTTAGCCAATTTCATCCAGCAAGCGATCCAGCGCGCCGCTCAGCCGGTCTTCGGTTTCATACGTGCCGCTGGCGATGGCGGACCGCAAGGCTTGCACGCGATCTTGACGAATGTCCGGTACGTCGGCCAGTTGCGAGGCCATCTGCGCTGCCGGCGAAATGTCGAGTTGATCGAGCGAAGCGCTACGATTGGCGGCGCTCGTTTGAGCGGCGCGCTGCGTCGTGTGGGGAGCGTTGATTCCCTGAGCGCCGTGGAGCTGCGAAACACCGTAGATCTGCATGTTCTTCACACCTCAAAAGAATTGCGTCGCTGTTGACTTGTCTCGCGAAGCGACTTGGCGAATGCCCGTCGAATTGGACACTCTCAACATCGTCCGGCGACCGGTCGCGACTGAGTAAAACTTCCGCTTTCACGCTCACTAACTTCGCTTCGGCAGGGCACTTGTAACACCTGTGCCGAACGGTCCAAATGGTTCCGCAATGCACCGCGTATCACGTTGAATTGCGGTAACAGCGCGTGTGAATTTAGACCACACCTGTTGCGTTTTGGCGACGTTGTGGATCGCGCCTCAAGCGGTCGCGCACAACGACGGCAGCACCCAACGGGCCAAAAAACTTGTGGCAAACTTCGAGGGCCCTCCTTGACCTCCTGCAAAGACGCTGCGCGCCGCCGGGCGGCTCGCTTGTTTACGCAGCTGGTTGCGGATTCCTACCGCCAACCGCATGCTGCGCGCGTCTGGCATGAGCATTAACCTTGGTACGCGACCTAGTGGAACTTTGTTCACCAGGGCCGCCGATTTTTTCGCGTGCGGATTATAGGTTTCAGGGCCCACCGCGGCAACGCCGGCCTAAGCCATTTCATCGCTAACGTTTGCGCCGTGCTAGCAATTGCACTCGCGGTGGCTCGACAGGCGAGCGGCAGGCCGCCTAAACGCGCAAATGAGGATTTATGAATTCTTTGTCACTGCCGCGAAACTTGCCGCGCCAGCCGTGGTTTCATCCGGTAGCAGAACCCTCTGCAATCCGGATGAGAACAGGCCCAGGCTCGTAACAGGAGGATCTTTGATGCGTCGACTTTATCCCCAAATGCTGCTAGCAGGCGCGCTGCTGGCGTTGCCAAGAATGCTGCCGGCCCAAGACAAGCCGGCCGATCCGCCGATCACGCAGCCATCCGCCGGTGACTTGTTCAAACAACTCGACGTCAACAGTGACGGCACGATCACCAGCGACGAAGTGCCGGCCGACAAACAGCGCTTGTTCGAGCGGCTGCTGCGCATCGGAGACAAGGACAAGAACGGCAAGCTCAACAGCGAAGAGTTGGCGGCGGGCCTCAAAGAAGGTTCCACCGATCGCCCGCGCGAAGGTCGACTCGAAGGGCGTGGGCGTCCGTTTGGTGCCGGTGGTTCTGGTCGTCCCGGTGGCCCTGGATTCGGCGGCGGCCGTCCCGATCCGGAAACATTGCTCAAGATGTTCGACAAGAATGGTGATGGCAAAATCACGCTCGAAGAGATTCCCGAGGAACGCCGCGAGCGCATGGGCCAGATGCTCAGCGCTGCCGATAAAGACGGCGATAAGGCGGTCACCAAAGAAGAGTTGACCGCGCATTTGCAAAAGATGCGCGAGCGCATGCAAGCCGCTGGCTTTGGCCGGCGCCCCGGTGATGCTTCGCCTGCGCGGCCGGAAGGTGTACGACCTGATGGCGCCGGGTCTGGCCGAGCGGGTCGTGGTGGGCCTGCCGGCCGGCCCGACGCTGCCGCGATGTTCAAACGCCTGGACAAAAACGGCGACGGTAAAGTCACTCTGGACGAAGTGCCCGAGGAACGTCGCGAGCGGATTAGCCGGCTGCTAGAGCGGGCCGATAAAGACGGCGACAAGGCGCTGAGCGAAAAGGAATTGACTGAAGGTTTGCAGGCCGCTGGTCCAAATCGCGGCGAGCGTCGCCGTGGCCAGCCAGGACGTCCCGGCGGCGCAACGCCAGGGGCCGGCGGCTCCGACGCAAAGCCGGCCGAAAAGCCCGCCGACAGCAGCGGCGCGGCACATGCTAAGAAAGATGCCCACAAACATGCGCGTCACCGCGGGAATCGTCACCACGCGCAGCGTTCAATGGCTGCACATCGTGGCGGTCGCACCGGTTCGCATGGCCGTCATGAAGTAGCTTCGCATCGCGGTCCCGACCGTGGCTATCGTGGCCCTGGCGCGATGCATCATAGTCGTGGCCCACAAGGCTTGGCCGCTCATCGTGGTGGCCGTCCTGGTTCGCATAGCCGTCATGAAGTAGCTTCGCATCGTGGCTCAGAACGTGGCCATCGAGGCCCCGGCGCTATGCATGGCGGTCGCGGCCCGCAAGGATTTGCCGCCCGTCGTGGCGGTCGTGGACCGCAAGGCTTTGCCGCTCACCGGCCTGGTCGTGGCCCACAAGGTTTTGCGGCCCATCGTGGCGGTCGTCCCGGTTCGCATGGCCGTCATGAGGTAGCTTCGCACCGCGGTCCTGATCGCGGCCATCGTGGTCCTGGTGCAATGCACGGCGGTCGCGGTCCGCATGGATTTGCCGCCCACCGTGGTGGTCGTGGACCGCAAGGCTTTGCCGCTCATCGGCCTGGCCGTGGCCCACAAGGTTTTGCGGCCCACCGTGGCGGTCGTCCTGGTTCGCATGGCCGTCATGAAGTAGCTTCGCATCGCGGTCCCGACCGTGGCCATCGTGGCCCTGGCGCGATGCATCATGGTCGTGGTCCGCAAGGTTTCGCAGCCCATCGTGGTGGTCGCCCAGGTTCGCATGGCCGGCATGACGTAGCCTCGCATCGCGGTTCAGATCGTGGCCATCGTGGTCCCGCTGCATTCCGTCTAGGTCGTGGCCCACAAGGTTTTGCCGCTCATCGCGGCGGTCGTCCCGGTTCACATGGCCGTCATGACGTAGCCTCGCATCGCGGTCCTGGCGCGATGCATCATGGTCGTGGCCCACAGTCGTTCGCCGCCCATCCTGGCGGCCGCCCCGGTTCGCATGGCCGCCATGACGTAGCGTCGCATCGCGGTTCAGATCGTGGCTATCGTGGTCCTGGCGCGATGCATCATGGTCGTGGCCCACAAGGTTTTGCTGCTCATCGCGGCCCGGCTCGCGCTCATCGTGGTCCTGGCGACGCTCATCGCGGGCCGGCTGGACCGGGAGCAATGGCACATCATGACGGCGATCGGCCCAAGCCTCACCGCCGTCATGCGGCCATGGTTTCGCATCGCAAAGGCGAGCCGGGACACGGACGCGACGATCGGCCGGGTCGTCCGGGTGGCCGCGGCGAAGGTCGCCCCGACGACCATCGACCACACGGCCCGCGCGGCGAATCGGCCAGCCCAAGTGACCGACATCGTCCGGAGTCGAAGCCGCCCGGCGCGAGGTAAGTCTGGCGGCAATTTATGGAAGCTTTAGCTGTAGCAGTCGGCGGCTAGAGCCATCAACAGCCCCCTATTTGTTGTGCCCGTGCCAGGCGCAACATCGGCCGGCGCCAGGGTTTCCTGGCGTCGGCCTTATTTTTGCGCTCCCGGCCGCAAAAACCGCACAAGTGAACCGCATCGTGCGTACTAGTGTCAGTACATGCGAGGGCCGGGATTTGCCACTGGATTATCTTGACCTGCGGTGTACTATTCCAGCACAGGAGAGCAGCGGAGGGAGAGGGGGTACCACCATGCACGACAGCGACAACACTTGGGCGGGCGGGCTGACATCAGCCCACGATGACGAGCCACTCGTGGCTCCAGAGTCGGTGTCTTTTTTAGCGTTTAGCGATTGGATGGACGTCCAGCTTGAGCGCCTCGTCGCGCAGTGGGAACACGCTGCCGCGCCGCACGCCATGCACGGCTGGATGCGCGAACGCAAACGTCACGCTACTCATTAAGGAACTGCCGCGGCGACGGATTGTCGTTGCCCGCAAAACGAAACATGCACGGCCGGCGCGTCTTGCCAAAACAAGTCGCGCCGGCCGTGTCCTTTTGGTACTCGTCGTTTACTTGCAAAGCCACTCGACGGCCGCGGCCGTATCGCCATCGCCGGTCCCCTGCCCTAGCGTCAACTTGCCGGCCATGCCGGCGGCGTCATAGGCGCTTTGCACGAGGGGTGGAACTTTATCTCCTTCGCCAGAGAGCCGCAACTGCTTTGGCGCCGCCAGCGCTAGCAACGCCGGAATATCCCCATATTTGACCGCACCGGGAACGAAGTTCGGATCGCCCAGCGATTTCAAATTGCCAAAGCGGAAGCCGGCCGTATCGATAGCCGCTCGATCGACGGCCCAGCGGGCCTCGGTCAAAGCCAGCGCGGCCCAAGGGGCGGTGCCGGCGGTGGCCAGCAAGACCACTTCGTCCGGTTTGTCCTCGGAGTAGTTGCGGCAGAACGAAACAACTGTTAGCACGTCGTGAGCCCGCTGCACTGCCAATGGCGAGTTGTAGCCCCAGGTATATGCCGCCGCCTCGCGTGGATTGTTGACGCGGCGAGTTTCGGCCAGCGGCTTGCCGTCGGCCAGGTATTCGCCCTGGTACAAAGCGTCAATTCCCGCGACGGCTGAACCGCCGTCGAGCAACTTCTTGGTTGTCGCCGAAGGAGAACCATCGGACGCAAACAGCCCGCTCTTGCCCTCCGGATGTAAACAGACGACGACGCGGCGATTCCATTTCTTCGGATGTAGGAAGACGGCCGGTACGGCTTCGTTGGCCCCGGGCGTGCGCAGCAGCGCCGTGAATTCGATGTAGTCGCCGCGGTCGGTTTCGGCTTTCTTGTCGTACTTAACCGAGCCCACCGTACCGATTTTGCGGCCGATGATCGATTCAAAAGCGCCGCCGACCACGCGGCGAAACTCATCGAGAGTCGACTTGTCCTTGGGCGTTAGAGCGTCGATTTGCTTTTTGGCGTCGTCGGCCATCCAGCGAGTCAGCGTCTTCTCATACTCATTGCCGCCCGGCGGCTTGGGATGTGCGTCGTCCCACACGGTCATCTGGGCAATTGTCAGCGGCTCGTAGTCGGTTTCCACCAGCGTTTCGCCTGGCTGAATCTTCAGGTGCTTGTTCATCCAGTCGTACATCACGGCCCGGCTGACATAGTTGTAGTTGTGACCGAACTGCAAAAAGGCCTTGGCCATGACCATGTCTTCGTGGCCCATCATGGCATAATGTTTTTTCAGTTCCGGATAGCCCTTGGTTTCGATCTCTTTGGTCCAGTCGTTGGCGGCCGTCATGCCCAGCGGCTTGGGCGCGAACATGGCTGCAAATTCGATGTTGCCAGTGCCGATGCGCAGCAGCGAACAGTTCTCGCACGTGCAGCCTCCTTGCATGGCCGTGGAAACCATCACGGCGGGAAAAGCCACGGCCGGTCGCGGATCGACGGCGCAAAGCATAAAGGTTTGCGTGCCGCCGCCGCTGGCGCCGGTCACGCCGATGCGCTCGGGATCGACATCCGGCAGCGTGGTGATCCAGTCCAGCGCGCGAATCGAGTTGTAGGTTTGCAGGCCCATGATGCTTTGCAAACGCAGTTCGGCCTGCGGACTATAGAATCCCCAACCGTCCGGGCCGTTCATGTCCGGCCGTTGTTTGGCAAAGCCATGCACCAATTGCGTGGAGAGCTGCTGGCTGTCGGCATTGCCCAGCATGTCGTAATGAAAAACGACGCAGCCCATGCGAGCCAGATGCACGCACAAGGCCTGTAGTACGCTTCGCCCGCCGGCCTCGAACTTTTCGCCGCCGGCGGCGATCTCGGCCCGCACTTGCTCGATCGGTGTGTCTACAAATCGACCATTAGCCCAATGTCCGTGCGGAGCCAGCACAGCCGGCACGCGGCCCGTCTTGCCCTTGGGTCGATACAGGCTGCCGCAGACAAAGTGGCCAGGGACGCTCTCGAAATACACGCGTTCCACGGTGTGCGTGCCGCGATCGAGCTTGCCGTGGACCACGGCATTGGCGGGCGTCTTGGTCGGCATGGGCCACAGGCCATTGGCCACCAAGATCTGCCGCTTCACATGCTCGGCGCGTAGTTTCCATTCTTCCGGATTGCGGCTGGGCGTAAATGGAAAATAGCCATCCAGGTCTTTGAGCGGACCCAGGCGCGCGTCGTCGGGCGTCTCGCCCGCCGGCAGAGCGCGCGGGCCGTTGGCGTAAATCGTCCGCGCGGCGCCGATTCCAGTGCCGAGTAGAATCGTCACAAGCAGCGCTATTCGTCGCACGCGTCGCCAACTCGCGCCGCCGGTCATATCGAAGGTCATCGCATGTCATCCTTATATTCGGTGATTGTCACTGTCATCACACGCGTGATCGTGGTGTCGCGTGTGTGTCGCCTTTCTGCCAGGATAAGACCGCCGCGAGTTGTCCGCCAGCTTATTTTGAAAAAACGATCACTGCTTGTTGCATTGATAAGATCGTTTGCCAACTAGTCGAGCTTCGCCGGATCAGTCGCGGAGCGTCCAGTCGTCCAATAATTGCGAGCAAGAGCTATCGAAATTGTTCGATGCCGTATGATAGGATGTTTGCCGCCGCCATTGCGTTTCGCTTACGCATTGCGGTGACAGGATTCATTCCATAATTCGCGTATCACAAGCGCCAAAGTATCTAGCAAGCATCGCGCTGTTTTGTTTTCCGTCCCTAGTCCCCAGCCCCTAGTCCCTCATCCCTCTCCCCTATGACCCCCGAGCGTCAAGCTGTCATCTACACCGCCGCCCGCGAGCAGCAAGCGCAGTTACTCAAAAATCTGTTGGCCGATGCCGGCATCGAGGCGGTGGTGCTCAACGACGCTTTGCAAGGAGCGGTGGGCGACTTGCCGTTTGGCTGGACGACGGCCGTGCGCTTGGCGGTGCGCGAGTCCGATGCGGAAGCGGCCCGCGAGCTGGCTGTACAGTTCGATCGACTGCTGGCTGCTGGAGAACTCGACGAAGCGACCGCTGGCGACTTGTCGGTTGATCACGACGATGCTGCTGGAATTGTCGACGAGGCAAACCGTTGGCCACGATGCCCGAAGTGCGCGGGCCTGCGGCACACCACGTGCTCGATTTGTCAGACTTCGGGCACCGATTTCGAGATTGGCGAAGGCGACGCTGCCGACGAACCAGGCGCGACAGCGAACAATCCACTGGCGATCATCTCGGTGAGTGGCCGCATGCTGGTGATTTGCCCGACCTGCGACGAGCCGTTTGTGCCGCGCTACTTGCGGCGCTGCGAATGGTGCAATCACGACTTCGGCGACGGGACACAGCTTCCCACGCGGCGGCTCCTGGACAACCCCCTGGAAATCAATCCGCGAGCACTGGCACTGCTAGCCGCCACGCTGGTTGTCCTGGCCGGGCTGCTCTTTTGGTTCAGCCGGCTGTTTCGAATTGAATGATGCGCGGCGAATCGATTCCGCGAGGACTTCCACGCGACCGCTTGTGCCGCTCAAAGTTCAGCCATTCTTTCTGGCGATGAACTGCACGACCGAGGCCAGGCCGGTGTGGTAGGCGCCTTCGAGCACTTCCCGCTCGATCTGCTGGCAGAGGATCGTCTGGCACTGCGGAAATGCAGAGGCGATGTCCGCTGTGGTCAACAGCATATCCGCATCTTTGGGCCCGCCAGTATCTCTCGCGAGTTGCGCTTGAGAATACGCCTCCAGCAGCAGCACGCCGCCCGGCTTGAGCGAGCGTTCCACCAGTGGATACAGTCGACGCCGCACCGCCGAGGGAAGGTGTGCGAAGATCGAGACGACCGCGCCAAACTCGCCGGCCGGCGGATTATACTCGGCCAGATCGGCAATTTCGGTGCGAATGGCCAGTCCGCGTGACGCAGCCAAGCGCTGCGCTTTGGCCAGGCCAACTGACGAACTGTCGACGCCCAGCACATCCAGCCCCAGCGAAGCCAAATAGACGGCGTTCCGCCCTTCGCCTTCGGCCAGGCTCAGTACCGGCCCCTTGAGCAGATGAGCATGCTCGGCCAGGAACGAATTGGGCTCCGTTCCATACACGAATTCGTCGTTTGCGTAGCGCTGGTCCCACATCGGGTTTTGTAATTCCGTTTTAAGCCACTCGAATAGCACTTGGACAAAGAACTTCAAACGTGAGCGGCACGGCGCTAGCCGCCGGTTTATCGGCGCGGCTTCAAACGGAATTACCGGTGGCTAGCGCCATTCCGCTCACAGATAGCGGGAATCACAACTGGCCGCTCACCTCTCGCCACTCACCACTCACCTCTCACACCTTACACGCCAGCTCTTCGTCGCGGGTGACTTCAAAACCCATTTCCTCGATCATCTTGTAATCAGCCGCCGGGGCCTGGCCTTTGGTGGTGAGATAGTCGCCCACGAAAACCGAGTTGGCCGGATACAGCCCCATCGCCTGCATGCTGCCCAGGTGCAACTCGCGGCCGCCGGAGATGCGCAGCTCGCGCGTGGGATTGGCGAAGCGGAACATGGCGAGCACCTTCAAGCAGAACCGCGGGTCGAGCGTGCGGCCGCCGACCACGGCCTCGCCCGAGAGCGGCGTGCCATCGACCGGGTTGAGAAAGTTCACCGGGATCGACTCGACGCCCAGCTCGCGCAATGCGAACGCCATGCGCACGATATCGGCGTCTTCTTCGCCCATGCCGATGATCCCGCCCGAGCACAGCTCCATGCCGGCATCACGCACGGCGCGCAGCGTCGTGACGCGATCTTGGTAGGTGTGCGTCGTGCAAATCTGCTCGTAATGATTTTCGCTCGTATTGAGGTTGTGATTCACGCGGTCGACGCCGCAGGCCTTAAGCTGCCGCGCCTGGTCGGGCGTGAGCAGCCCGAGGCACGCGCAAATCTTCAAATCGTGTTCGGCCTTGATCCGCGGCACGATACTGGTGATGGCGTCCATCTCGCGCTGCGACGGCCCACGGGCCGAAATGACGATGCAATAGGTCTTGGCCTGGCTTTGCGCGGCGACGCGGGCGCCGGCCAGCAGCTTTTCGGCGTTGAGCAGGTTGTACCGGGGAATCTCGGCGTCGGAGACTTTCGATTGCGAGCAATAACCGCAGTCTTCCGGGCAGAGGCCGCTTTTGGCGTTCATCAGAAAATAAAGCTGCACGCGATTGCCGAAATACTGCCGGCGAATGCGGTACGAAGCCGCGAGCACGTCGAGCAGCTCTTCGTCGGCACTGCGCAAAATCGCCAGGCCTTCGTCGAGCGTCAACTCGTGGCCCGCCAAAACGCGGCTGGCCAGTTCGTGCCATTGGACAGGCGGATTCAAAACGGCAGAGTCGTGTGCGGAAAGTCGATCAATCATCGTGGTCTCGCGCGGAATCGATGCTGGATATTTTTCTCAATAGTTTCACTTTCAGCATGTATTGCTGTAAGTGCCACGATTGTAAGCTCTCGATGGGCTGCTCCCCAAGGGGGCCGAAAGTCGGGAATCCACGGCAAATTCGCCCGCTCATTCGTATGCACGCAAAAAACTCGCCTTGGCAGCGCCGCTTCGCCAGACGAGAATGAAACTCTGGCGCTCTGTCATCATTTGGATTTCGGGTGCCACTGGCGTTCCGCCAGTGCTGCGTTTTTTCCGGTGCCACTGGTGCATGCGCCAGTGCTGAAGTTCGCGAGACGTTTTCAAAACTAGTTGTTGGCTATGGGACGACATCACTTGGTACGCGTGGGGGTTCTTGGGCAGGTCGGCCGCTTTACGGCGGTCGATCCGGTGTCCTACCCGCGCCATGCGCGGGTAATCTTGCGCACCGGCCGGGGGTTGGAAGTTGGCGAGATCCTGGCGTCCCCCGACGACTTGCCCGATCCGGCGCCGGGCGACGGCTCGATCTTGCGCGGCATGACCATTGAAGACGATCTGCTGCAGGCCCGACTGGAGCGTAACAAGCAAGCTGCGTTTGAGGCCTGCGCCGAGCGGCTTGCGCGGCTCGAAGCTCCAGCGACCCTCATGGACGTCGAGCATCTGTTCGACGGTCGCACGTTGCTGTTTTACTTCTTGGGCGAAGTGACGCCGGAAGTCGCCGCCCTGACTAGCGAACTGGCCGAGGTCTACGAAGCCCAAGCGCAGTTTCGCAAATTTGCCGAGGCCGTCACCGCCGGTTGCGGGCCCGACTGCGGCACCGAAGCTGCCACTGGCGGTGGCTGCAAAACCTGCGTCACCGGCTGCGCCGTCGCCAGCGCTTGCGCGACGCACCGGCATTAGCGCGGCGCCCGATCGGCTTTGTGGCGGCCACGATGTGAGCGGCATGGCGCTAGCCGCCGGTTTTTCGTTGTAACGCCGGATTCGCGTACCCGCCAGCCAACTCCATTCCGCACAAAGTAGCTGCGTCGCCACGTTTGTCGTCAGCCGCTCCAACCCACTGGCACAGCGCGTGGCATCGGCCGGCCAAAGCGGCAGTTTCTAACGAGCTGGTTTCACAGTCCCTGCCATTTACTAAAGGCCGCCTGCTAGCAATCGGCCTGGGCTGTAATTACCCTACAAATCGACTAATGCCTGCGGTTACGGGTGAGAGTCTCGCAAGCCAACTACAAGCAAGGTGAACTTCGTGCTTCGATTCAGATCCCAAGCTGTGCGCAAGTTGTCCACTGTAAGTACGCGTTTCAGCCGCTCCGGCGCGCGCTCCAGACTCAGTTATCGACCGCTCTTGGAGCAACTGGAGCCGCGAACCGTATTCACTTCGCTTGCTGGCCTGCCGATTCCACCGCTAGGCGCTCCTCAATGGGTGCCTGTCGGGCCATCGCCGATTATCAAAGCTTCGGACGTGCTCCCCGATTTGTTGCCGACGTCGCAAGACGTCGGCGCGGTCAACACGCTGGCCGTCGATCCACAGAACTCTGCGCATGTCTACGCTGCCACCGTTAATGGCGGCATTTGGGAGACCAAGAACTACACCGCTGCCCAGCCCATTTGGACCACCACGACCGACCACCTGCCATCATTGGCGATCAGTGCAATCGCGATCAGCCCTGTCAACAACCGCCTGATTTATGCCGGAACTGGCAACTATAGCTCTGCCGGCGACGGCGATGTTTTTGGGCCAGGCTTGGGCGACAATGCCGCCGGCATCTACAAGACGCGCGATGGCGGCGCTACGTGGACCGTGATTAACCCGAGTGGCATCTTCGACGGGCTGCGCATTCGTCGCGTTGTCCCTACGGCTCTCAACGGTGGACAGACAGTCTTCGCAGCTACCACGGACACAGCAACAAACTCCAGCGGCACGGTAGTTCGTGGCGGTGTCTATCGTTCCGACGACGGCGGAAACACTTGGACTCGGCTTTCGGGACACGGCAACCTGCCGAATACTGGCGTCACCGACCTGGTCGCCAATCCGGCCAATCCGAAAGAGTTTTTCGCTGCCGTAGCCGGTCAGGCGGGCGGTGCGAGTCCAGGCGATGCTCCGAACCTAGTTCCCTCTGGAGCGAGCGGCATTTATCGGCTCGATTTGTCGGCGCCCGGCGCAACGTGGACCAAGATTGATAGCGGCGTCATCGCGAGCACGGCAGCCAATGCGATCCGCGTGGAGTTGTCGATCAGCAAAGCCGTGGGCAACCCGATTTGGGTGACGACCATCGCCAGCATCGACGCGCAGTACAACAAGTTCACGTATTCGGGCGTATTCCGTGCCCCGAACGCCAAAGCGCCTGCCTGGACAGCCATCGCCCCACCCGACGTGCTGATCGATTTCGAGGGGGACGAAAAAGGTTGCATGCTGGCCGATCCGAATGACGCCAACACCCTGTACGTCGGCGGCGATCTGCGTGAACAGTCGCCGTACACGGGCTACGTGGCCCGCTACGATCACGCCGCCGGAACCTGGACCAACATCACTCCGAATACGGAGTTTGCTCATGTGACCAAATTCGAGCGCAGCGGCGGCGTTGCCACTTTAACTGCCGTTCAGGACTTCGAGGTGGGGCAATTCGTTGTCGTGGCCGATTTAGCCAATACCACATTCAACGGCACATTCCAAATCACCGCCGTCCACCACACGAGTTCAGGCGATACGTTCAGCTTTGCCTCAGCAGGCCCCAATACGCCGGCGACAACCGCCAGCGGCAAGGTGTTTGAACAGTTCGGCCCGGGGACCGCCGAGCCGAAACAGACGGGGGTCGCCTCGGGACCACATCCCGACGTGCGCGGTTTTCAGATTGGCGCCGGAGGCGATTTGTTGTTGGCGGGCGACGGCGGAGTTTACCGATGCGTCAATCCCAAGGGGGCCGGAGCGGCGGTCGTTTGGTCGTCGATCAATGGCTCGCTGGCGAGCACGGAATTCTACCAGGTTGCAATCGACAATCGCGGCAACACCGATCCGGCCGACGACGTTTTTCTGGGCGCCTCACAAGACAACGGCACCAGCGAACGCAATCCCAACGGCACCTGGGTCGAGCGTACCGGCGCCGACGGCGTCGTGGTGGCCGCCGACCCTACCAGCCATACAAACTATTTCTCGGAAGACAGTTATTACTTGATCTCCGTCGATGGATCAAACAAAACCCATACGCCGCCGGGCCGCCTGACCGGCACTGGCAGTGAATACTTGTACCTGAATTCGGCAGCGTCCGTGCCCAGTGGCGCCATACTGGCCGAAGACTTTCCCTTCTTCGTGGTGTTCCGCCTCAACCAGGGGGACATCGCCAACGGCGCTGGCCCGGCGAGGATTCTGCTTGCCGGCACGCGGACGCTCTTTCTATCCGATGACCAGGGCGAAACGTTCACGTCCATCGGCGGCATTAATGGAAAAGTCCCTCAGCCGCCCCCCAACATTAAATCCAGCATCATGGCGATGGCCTTCGGCAGCGCCGCAAACCCGAACGCCGCCTACGTGTGCATGAGCGATGGCACGATTTCCTTCACCACCGACATTACTGTTGCGGGCGGTGGCTTCGGCGTCCCGGTCAAACTTCCGGGCGGCGATGTGGGACTGGATATTGTCATCGATCCGAGCGATGCCCAGACTGCCTACGTGGTCACTCCCACGAAAGTATTCACGACTACCAATGGCGGAGCGAGTTGGAAATCGATCACGGGCAATTTGGGGCAGCTACTCAATCCCTATGTTCTGCAACCTGACGTCTATAATTCTCCCTATCCCGACAGTCGCAGCATCGCCCTGTTTACCAACGGCACGGCGACCAAGGCCGACGACCGAATTTTGGTCGGCGAGCCCGGCGGTGTTTTCATCCGCATGGTAAAGCCGCCGGCCATTTTTGGTCTCGACCAATGGCGGGCCTTCGGCGCGGGCACGACGCTTCCCAATACGCTGGTCACTTCACTCGTCTACGATTCGCAAAGCGATTCCTTGCTGGCCGGCACTCTCGGCCGCGGCGCCTGGTTGCTTAAGAACGCGAGCGCCGAGCTTTGTTTTGAACTGCTTGATACCATCTTCTTCCCGACAGGGACGAGCGGCGCTCCCGTGCTTTCGTCTCTCTCCAGCAGCATCGACCTGGGTTGCGGCAACCCGGTCAACGCGCTAATGAACGCCCACAGCCAGTTCTTCGGCAGCCTTGCCGATGACGTTCTGCCCGTGCTCGGCGACCTCGGCGATCTTACGATCGCTGGTGATGAGCAACTGTTTGGCGGCACCACGCAATCCCCAATCCTATCTCTGCTGTTACGCAAGGCTACACAGACCAAGAAAAGCGAAACGTTGCTCAGTGTGAACGTCGCAACCACGCCGCCGCTGGTCTTACCGCTCGCCGATTCTTTGCAGCAGAAGAAGAATTCGTAACGCGTGCCGCGGCGAGAGAACTTCTTGAAGTACTAAATGTAGCGGGTAAACATTGCGCCTCACGTGCCTTGCGCTGGCCGCTCCGCCGTAAACGCCGCGGCGGCCTGGATGTAATGCTCGGCGGATTGGGCGATGCGCTCGATCTCGTCGGGATGCAGCGGACGCACGACCTTGCCAGGCATGCCGAGCACCAGCGAGCCGGGCGGGATCTCGGCGCCTTCGGTCACCAAAGCGCCGGCGCCAATCAGCGAGTTCTCGCCGATGCGTGCCCCATTGAGAATCACGGCTCGCATGCCGATGGTGACGTTATCGGCGACGATCGCGCCGTGAACAATCGCGCCGTGCCCCACGGTCACGCCGTTTCCGATGCGGCAGGGATACCCCGGGTCGGCATGCACAATGCATCCGTCCTGAATGTTGGTGCGCTCGCCAATGCTGATGGCTTCGCAGTCGCCGCGGATCACCGCGCCGAACCAGACGCTGGCCGCGGCGCCAATCGTCACGTCGCCCACGACCACCGCGCCGGGAGCCAGAAAAACCGACGGGTGGATTTGCTGCGGACGAAACTGCGTTTGGATAGTCATGGCGGGCTTACCGGGCTGCGGGGCACTTTCGGCGGGCGCATTTGTATGGTATGACGCCGATCATGGAACCGCCACTGACAATTGCCACCGCCGCGGCAATGCTGGCCGCCGGTCAGCTGCGGCCCAGCCAGCTTCTGGCCTTTTGCCTGGGGCAAATTGATCGCCACGAGCGCGACGTCCAGGCCTGGGTAGTGGTCGATCGGCAGCAAGCCATCGCTTCGGCTCGCGCGGCGGACGAAGAAATCGCCGCAGGCCACAGGCTTAGCCCGCTGCACGGCATACCGATCGGCATTAAAGACATTGTCGATGTCGCCGGATTGCCGACGCGCGGGGGCTCGACAATCACCAGCCCGCTGCCGGCCGCGGTCGACGCGCCGATCGTGGCCGCAATGCGCTCGGCGGGCGCGATCCTCGTCGGCAAAACTGTGACGACCGAACTGGCTTGCTTCGATCCCGCGCCAACGCGCAATCCCTGGAACCTGCGGCATACGCCGGGCGGATCGAGCAGTGGTTCGGCTGCGGCCGTGGCGGCGGGCATGTGTTTGGCGGCGGTCGGCTCGCAAACGGGGGGCTCGATCACGCGGCCGGCCACGTATTGCGGCGTGAGCGGCTGGAAACCGACCTTCGGTCTGATCAGTCGCGACGGTGTGCTGCCGGTCAGCGAGCACTTGGATCACGTCGGCTTGATCGCTCGCGACGCGGATGACTTGCAGCTAATGGCCCAAGCGCTCGGACTTGCCGAACTTGACGACGCGCTGCCGCGGCGAATAGCCGTTGTCGAGCCCTACTTTCTGGAAGAAGCGAGCCAGGAAGTTCGAGAGGCCTTTCTGGCGGCGATCGATCGGTTGGCATCCTGCGGCATCCGCGCCGAGCGTATCGGCTTGCCGGCGGGATTTGCGGATTGTCACGCTCAGCATCGCACAATCATGGCTGCCGAAGCCGCGGCCGTGCATGCCGCCGCGTTTGCCCGGCAGCGTTCGCAATTCGGGCCCAACCTGGCGAGCCTGCTCGACGAGGGTTTGGCGACGCGGCCGCAGGCGTATCGCGAGGCCCTGGATTTTCAGCGGCAGTTTCACGAGAGCGTCAAGGATTGGTGCGAGCCGTACGAAGCAGTTGTCACGCCGGCCACGAACACGACGGCGCCGGCCACGCTGACGACGACGGGCGACCCCAGATTCAATTCGCCGTGGAGCCTGGCAGGCGTCCCGACGGTGTCAACGATTTGCGGCCGGGGCCGCAGCGGTATGCCGGTGGGCTGGCAGTGGATCGGCCGGCCAGGCGAGGACGCGCGGCTGCTGGGCATCGCGGCGCACTGTACAGCACGGCTTGGATTCCAACCGGGAATGCCAACTCTCTAGCAATCGCCGCCTATGGCGTAAAAATCACTCGCCCAGTGAACCCAGCGACGCGAGAAACTCGGCCATTTCGCCGGCGGCATGCTGGTTGCTTTGGCGACGAGCTTCCTCGATGCCCGTCCGCAGCACGGCTCGGGCATCACTGGTTTGCCCGATTCGGGCGAGTTGCTGCGCGGCCATGAAGAAGGCCGGCACATAGGGCGCGGCGTCTTGCATCAAGCCCCGCAAGCCCTGCAGGCTGCGCGGGTGGTCGCCCTCTTTGTCGAGTTCCAGCGCCAGGCTATAGCGCAAAAAGACATCGGCCGGATCGTCGGCGAGCATGGCCTCGATTTTCTCTCGACGACTGACGCCAGGCATCTTTAATAGTCGCTTGGTGATTCAAGACAGGTCAGCACACAACTGACACGACATCAACTCGCCGCAACCGGCGTCATGCCGCGCGACGTCTCAAAGGCCGCGATCTTGTCAACGTGCTCCAGCGTCAAGCCGATATCATCCAGACCATTGAGAAGGCAGTGTCTACGGAAAGGTTCGACCTCGAACGGCAGCTTCAGGCCATGGTCGTCTGTCACTTCGCACTTGTTCAAGTCGACGTGCAAGCGATAGCCTCTATGGCTGGCCGCGCGTTGGAACAGGTCGTCGACCTGGGCATCGGACAAGCGAATCGGCAGCATGCCGTTTTTGAAACAGTTGTTATAGAAAATGTCGGCAAAGCTGGGGGCGATGATTGAGCGAAAGCCGTAATCCTCGAGCGCCCAAGGGGCGTGCTCGCGGCTGGAGCCGCACCCGAAATTGCGCCGGGCCAAGAGCACGGTCGCGCCGGCCAACTCGGGGCGATTCAATTCAAACTCGGGATTCGGCGAGCCATCGTCATGAAATCGCCAGTCGAAAAACAAGAACTGGCCAAACCCCGTGCGCTCGATGCGCTTGAGAAATTGCTTGGGGATAATCTGATCGGTATCGACGTTCGCACGATCCAGCGGCGCCACCAGACCGTCGAGAGTTGTAAATGCTTGCATGAGAAAGTTTGCGGTGATGCGAGGAAAAAAGTTGTCCACCAATGGCTACTTATACTGCCACTGGCGAATGTCGACGAAATGGCCGGTGACCGCCGCGGCCGCGGCCATAGCGGGAGAAACGAGGTGCGTGCGGCCCCCTTTGCCTTGGCGTCCTTCGAAGTTGCGGTTACTGGTCGACGCGCAGCGCTCGCCCGGCGAAAGCTTGTCGGGGTTCATAGCCAAACACATGCTGCAACCGGCTTCGCGCCATTCGAAGCCAGCGTCTTGGAAGACCCGATCCAGACCTTCTTGCTCGGCCTGCTTCTTAACCTGGCTGCTGCCGGGGACGACCATCGCGCCCACTCTCTGGGCCACATGATAACCACGCACCACGGCCGCCGCCGCGCGCAGGTCTTCGATGCGAGCGTTGGTGCAAGAACCGATAAACACGCGGTCGAGCTGGATCTTGTCGATCGGCTCGCCCGCTTTGAGGTTCATGTACTCTAGCGCGCTGGCGACCGTCTTGCGATCGGTTTCGTCGCGGCAAGTGGCCGGGTCGGGCACCTGGCCGGTGACCGGCGCGACCTGACCGGGGTTGGTGCCCCACGTGACTTGCGGCGTTACGTCGGCGGCGTCGAACACGATGACCTTGTCATACTTGGCGCCAGGGTCGCTGGGCAGTTGCTTCCAGCGAGCCACCGCGGCGTCGAAATCCTGGGGGGCGAACTCGCGCCCGCGCAGGTAATCGTAAGTCGTCTGATCCGGGGCGATCATGCCGGCCCGGGCGCCAGCCTCGATCGACATGTTGCAGACGGTCATCCGTTCTTCCATCGACAGGGCCTGGATGGCGCTGCCGGTGTATTCCACGACGTAACCGGTGCCGCCATCGGTCGTGATCTGGCCGATGATGTACAGGATCAGGTCCTTGGCCGTGACGCCGGGAGCCAGCTTGCCATTGACACGCAGTTCCAGCGTTTTGGGCCGAAACTGCAACAGCGTCTGCGTGGCCAAGACGTGTTCGACTTCGCTCGTGCCGATGCCGAAGGCCAAGGCCCCGAACGCGCCGTGCGTGGCCGTATGGCTGTCGCCGCAGACAATCGTCATGCCCGGCTGCGTGAGCCCCAGTTCGGGCCCGATGATATGTACGATGCCCTGCTTGGGACTGTCCAGGTCGTAGATGCGGATGCCAAATTCGCGGCAATTGTTACGCAGCGTGTCGATCTGCTGCTTGGAGATGGCGTCGGCAATTGGCAAGCGGCGATCGGTCGTAGGAACGTTGTGGTCGGGCGTGGCCGTGGTCAATTCCGGGCGGCGCACCCGGCGGCCGGCCAGGCGCAAGCCTTCGAATGCCTGGGCGCTGGTCACTTCGTGTACCAGGTGCCGGTCGATGTACAGGATAGTCTGCTTGCCTTCCTGGGCCAGCACCGTGTGGCTGTCCCAGATCTTTTCGAACATCGTGCGGGGTTGGGCGCTCATACGTCAGATTCAAAAAGGGTAGCGAAGGGTGAAAACCACCACGCGAAAAAGGGAAAACGAGGCGAGTTCTTTATTATATCCGCCGCTGGCGAGGACTCTACCCGTAATGTAGCCACGCCGCAGCAGGTGTGGACGTCTGGATTGTGGGTGGACAACGTAGTCGACATAGCCGCCATCTGCATTCGCTGCGTTCTAACGGCTGCTTCTTCGGCGGCGCAGGCCCGAAGGGCCGATCATTCGCCTAGTCAGGTCCAATAGGGCCTGGAACCGGTTTGCCACACAAATCCCTCCAGGCCCAACGGGCCGGCAGTTCAAGGAACTACCGGCCCTTTGGGCCTGCAATCGATTGGTGTGCGATCGGCCCCTGGCCGTTGGCCAGGGCTGGGCGAACGGCTGGCCCCTTGGGCCGAAAGACACGACGCGATATTGCGCCGACAGCATGCATCCTTTTGCCCCCAATCATGACGCTCACTCCAATAGCAGGAAACACTTGACGAATTCCACTCGGGTTACTATGTTACGCATAGTATGTGATACGTAGCCCCTGGAGAAAGCCTGCCATGCGAGTCGAACGAGAGCTAATGCGGGGCGCCGGGCCGGTGGCAGTGTTGAAATTGCTGGAAGCCGGGCCGATGTATGGCTACGAACTGGTCGAGGCGCTCGATCGTCGCAGCAGCGGCGTGCTGGCGATGGGACAGTCGACGCTGTATCCATTGCTGTACAACCTCGAATCGCAGGGACTGATCAAACCGCAGTGGCGCGACGGCGACGCCGGTCACCAGCGAAAATACTATGCACTCACGGCCAGCGGTAAGCGCCGTCTGGCAGACACCACCGAGCAGTGGGAGGTTCTGGCCCGCGCGATGACCGCTCTGGGAATTTTGCCGCAAGGAGCCGGCGCATGAGCACTCGGCAACCTGGTGGCGCGTGGCGGCCAATCAAGAAGAGATCGCTTTGGACGCGCATTCGCACAACGCCGCTCAAAGACTTGCTGCGTGGCAATCTGTCCGCGAGCTTGGATGTCGATGCGGCGATCGAGGCCGCCAAATTGCCGGCGGCGCTGGCTGAACTTGCCAGGCGCAAATGTCGCCGCGGAATTCTGATTGGCAGACGGTTTGACTTTGCCCAGGCACTGCTAAATCGTTTGCGGGCGGCGCTCGATGCCGGCGGCTCTCCAGACGAATTGGCTACGTCGCTGAGCGACGCCAAGAGTTTCGCGGCGTTCATGGAGCTCGAGAAGCCGCGCCCGGGTTGGTGGTGGTTGGTTTGTAATACACCGCTGACGGATACCTTACGCGGGCGTCTGACTGGAAGTCTCAGCTATCGCAGTTTGCTCAGGCAAGCCGAACTTCCGCAGGCACTGTCCGACGTTGTCCTGACCGTTTGCAGCAAGACCCGCTTGTGGCGAGTAGAAAAACTGGACGTGGCCCAGGAACTGTGCGAACATTTTCGCGATGGATTGGACGCCGGCTGCACATCGGAAGAGCTGGCGGCTTCCTTTGGCGACGTGCGTCAGGCCGCGCGGCTGATCCGCCGGGCCAAGCTGCGCAATCGGCCGTGGTACTGGCGCGCGTGGCGGCGCTCTTGGCAATGTCTGGGCATTGCGATCGCGGTGACCGCTGTTGGCTATTTTTATCTGTGGTCGCGGCTGGTCTTGGGGCAGCCCACGCTCGCGCATAACTACGCTCTGGAAATCACCGCGCCATCGCGCGCGCTCGCAGAAAAGGATCGTGCCTGGCCGCTCTATCGCGACGCGCTGCTCAAGCTGACTGCCGAGCCTTGGCAGGAAGACCATCCAATCGATACGTTCTCCGTCCGCCCTGGCGACAAGGGTTGGCCCTGGGCGATCGAGTGGCTCGATGCGAACCAAGCGGCGTTGCAACTTGCGCGCGAGGGCGCCTCGCGACCGCAGCTTGGATTTGTCTATGGCGACGCCCGCGATAAGGCATGGTACGAGCACGAACATATCAAGCCAGAGAGCATGGATTTGGCGGCCAATCGCGAATTGGTCAGCCTATTGTTGCCGCACATGCAACAAATGCGCGGGCTGGCTCGAGGGTTGGCGCTCGATGCGCGGCGAGCCGAAGTGGAGGGCAAGGGCGAGAGATTCGCCGCCGATGTCGAGGCGATACTGGGTCTTTCGGCGCAGATTCAAAAAGACATGCCGTTTTTGGTGGTCGAGTTGATCGCCTACGCAGGATTCGACACGGCCCTGCGGACGATCGACGAAATGCTGGCCAATCATCCTGCGCTGCTGACCGATGGGCAATTGCAAAGGCTAGCGCACGAATTGGCAGCCTACGGCGGAGGCGGACGCCTGGGCGTGCGCTTCGACGGCGAGCGGGCATTCATGCGCGACGTTTATCAGCGAATGTACACCGACGATGGCAACGGCGATGGGCATCTTACGCCCGACTCCATGTCCAAGTTCTGGGATGTTATGCCGTCGCCGGAGAAAAACATTAGAGAATGGATCGATTTGGTTCTGTACAGCGAGCCGACACTGTCGGCGGTGATGCTGTCGCGTCGTCCGATGACGGAACTTACCGAGCAGATTCTCGATCGGGTGGAAAGCGAGGTGAACCGGCCTCTGTGGCAGTGGCAACCTTCGAGCGTCGACGACCAGCTAAAACGCTGGCGAGCATCGCGCCTGGATACGCTGCGCCATCTACCGATCGTGATGCTCTTGCCTGCCGTGCAGCAAGCAGCCATCGTTGGCGAGCGCGCCACGCAACAGCGCGACGCCACGCTCGTGGCCTTGGCCCTGGAAATGTACCGCCGCCAATATGGCGCTTGGCCGCAGAACCTTGGTGAACTTGCGCCCAAGTGGCTGCCTTCGGTTCCTCCAGACCGGTACACCGGCGCGCCGATGTCGTACCGGCTCGTCGATGGTCGGCCGCTGCTCTATTCGGTCGGGCCCGACCGAACGGACGACGCGGGCAAATCGCTTGACCGGGACTTTCAAGACCACTTGTATTATCCGGTGCCCAAGCACCTACAAGCCACGCCCATGAAAGTTCCCAGCGGCGACTGGATTCTCTGGCCGCCACAGCCCAAGGCGGTGGAACCAATAGAGCCATCGCCATCAGATTGAAACTGTTACTCCTCGCAAGTCGTCGCGATCATCATCGGTTGGCGCGATGGCGGCGCACAACCAAAGGCAACACGCAGGCACTTGCGAGCACCAGCACAAGCGTGCCCGGCTCTGGCACCGGAGCGATTAGTGTGCTCTGCGGCATGACGGTCATCCCATAGCTCGTGAGCAGCATGTTCAGGTCGTCGAACTGGACGGTTCCATTGCCATCGAAATCGCCTTGCGTATAGCCGCCGGGCAAGCCGTAGTTGGTAAGCAACGTGTTCAGATCGTCGAAGTTGACCACGTTATCGCCGTTGGTGTCGCCGCGCACTGCCGGCAGACTGAATTCGACCGACACATTGTCGACGGTGAACGTACCGTTGGGTTTCGTGACGCCCGTGTAAATGGCATTCTGGATGATTGCCAGTTCGTTAAACGTCACGAATGGCGAACCGGTGGTGTCGACCTGCTTCCACATTGCCACGTTATCATACGTGAAGTAAATGGTGGCCGTGGAGACGGGGTTATTGTCGATGATCGTAGTGGGCGATTTCACAACTGACATAATCGCCGTATGCGTCGTCGTGCCGACGGCTGCCGGGGCCGGTCCTACTGGGTTCGGAAAATAGACGTTATCCGACGGGGTACCGCCGCCCGAACCGACCGCGGCAGCGGGGTCAGTGCCGAGTTCTCGCGCGATGCGTGTGCCAGCAGGGCTCGTGATCAACGACATGCCAATGCGATAGCCCGCGTCGTCAACGTCTTGATTACCGTCGTTGTCGACCAATTGGGTGCCCTGATCGTTGTAGAGACCGAAGCGAAACGCACCCAGCGCCGCGCCGCCAGAGGTGCTGGTGTTCGGCTGTGCGGCGAAGGCAAAATCGAACTTCAGCGTGATCGTATCGCCGATGTTGCTGAGCGTTTTGGAAGTGAAGTTGGTCGTGATGCCTTGCAGGGCGCCCGCGGTGCTCACACCGTCGTCGTACGGAGTGAACGTTAACTGCTCGTTGTCAATGGACAGGCTGCCGTTGGGTGGATTATTCACGGCGCCATTCACACCGATCCAATTTCCAGCCGACGCGACCGTACCCATGCCGTACGTGTCGGGCACGATCCGTACGGAGGCGGTGCTAAAATCGTCAGAGAGCAATGTCTCGGCCGAGGCCGTGGAGACAGGACCAAAGGCCAAGCCTATTAAGGCGGAGAGCCACCACCGCCGCGCCGCATTACAGAGATCGCGCCTCATAACAACTCCCTCTCTTCCGGTCTGTTGAGAAACGAGTGAAGTGAAAGTACCGCCAGACTTGACTTGTCGAAGTGACATTCATTCCCAGCCAGGCATGAAATTGAACACCGCCTGGACGCGGAGGTTGCTTTGCCCACGGTCGTATTGCGAATGCAAAAACGCCGGCCAGACGCCCACCGATTACGCGTGAAGTCCCTCCTGCTTGTGAAGGTAAATCAATCGGCCCGCACGAATCGTTTTATTGCAGAAAGCGAAGAAGTGCTTTGCCGAGGCAAAGTTCGTCTATGATATATCACCGAAATATCTTTTTGCAACAATTTTTTCGCCGCATGTGTCTAGAGAAAACATTGCGGTTCGCGACTTAATCAAAACGAAATCGTCGCCACACAATGACTGAGAACTACTGACAGTTGAACGAACTGTCGGCGAGACGATAAAGCCGCCAGATCGCGGCATTCTTAAGCCAATTGCACGGCGCGGACGCTCGTCGTGTTGACGCCCGTATTGGTCCGCCACCACTGTCGTGCTTGCTGATCGCTCCAATTGCCAGCGGCAGAGCAAGTTGCCAGTGCCTCGCCCAAGCTGGCGGCCGTTTGATAGCGATCGGCTGGATCCTTGGCCAGGCAGCGCAGCACGATCTGTTCCAAGTCGGCGGGAATCTCTGGCTGCAATTGCGCAGGCGGAATGACAGCTTGCTGGACATGCGCCATGATGACTTTGATCGCTTTGTCACCGTCAAAAGGGGGCACGCCAGTAAGCAGAAAATACGCCACGGCGCCCAGCGAATAGATATCGCTGCGCGCGTCGGGTTCGTGGTCGCCGATGGCTTGCTCGGGCGACATGAACAGCGGCGAACCCGTGATCGCGCCCTCCTGCGTCAATTGAACGTCGTCGCTGGTGGCGACGAGTGGTTTGGCCAGGCCAAAGTCGAGCAACTTGGCCACGTCATACACGCCGCCCCGCTGCGCGGCAAAAATATTGCCGGGCTTAATGTCGCGATGCACCAGCCCCGCCTGATGTGCTTCGCTCAGGGCATCGCAAGTTTGCTTGATCAGATGCACTACGCGCGACGGAGGCAGCGGGCCGTGCTGCTCGCTCAGATCGGCCAGGCTCAGTCCGGGCAGGTATTCCATCACGTAATAAAACGTGCCGTCCTCGGTGCGGCCGTAGTCGAAGATCTCAATCGTGTTCCAATGCGATAGCTTGGCCGTGGCCTGCACTTCGCGCTCGAAGCGGGCCAGGGCCTTGGGATCGTTGGCTTTGCTGGGGCGAATCAGCTTGATGGCGCACGGCCGTTTAAGCATCTGATGCTCGGCCAAATAAACTTCGCCCATGCCGCCAGCGCCCAACAGACGATGCAGCCGATATTGGCCGAGTTGCCGGGCCTCGAACGCTTCGCGGCGGAGATGGTTGATCATGTGCGTGCCATACACGCTGGTGATGTAGCCGATTCCCATCATCAAGCAGACTTCTGGCACGTAGCCGCTATGGCGATCCATCAGCATCGTGCAGACAGGATGATAGTACCAGTAGATCGTGGCGGCGATCGGCACGGCTGCCATGCCACCCAAAGCAACCGCCGCGCGGCGCCAGGTGTTTGGAATAAACATGGCGTACGTAAACATCAAAATAAACCAGGCCGGCACCGGATTGGGCAGCACGTCGCGCTCGACACAGATGGTCATGCTTTCGTACTGCACGATCACCATGAAGATGATCGGCGCGCCAAAGATGGCGATCTCCCAAAAACGCAGCCGCAGCAGCGAGATCGCACAGTGGCGGCAAAGCCGCACAAGCGCCAGGCACAAAAAGCCCATGATGCCAATGTGGAGATAGAACAGCAGCTCGGCGGCGTCGGTGTGATTGAGCGGACGGAAAAGCCGGTATACGAAGAACACCACAAAACCGATCAGCAAACACATCGCCGCCGCACGCAGTCGTGTGCGCAGCAGCGTGGTCGTTTCGCTGGTGATTTGCGGACTGCTCCCCTCGATGACGGCAATTCGCTGGCAACGCTGCGCCTTGGCGTTTGCCAGTTTCACGGGCGTGGCGTCGATCGTGGGGTCGCTCGACGATGCGTGAGAGTCAGACACGGCCCGATTCCGTTGATAATGCAAACGTTACCCTACTTTGTCCAACACAGATTATCATACTCCGGAGGCAGCCGATCGGGCAGGCCAATCACGACGCCCTACGCGGCCAATTTGTGGCAATTCGCGATTATTTTTTATGCGTCTGTGCCGAATGGCAGACCGATAAACCGCGACAATGGATGCCCGATACAGCATGCCTGCAGCGCGTCGGCTTAGGCAGCGCGGCGTTGTCGCACCGGCATTGCTTTTTGCTCGATCTCGCGGCGCTCGACATGGACCCAAGTCGCCTGGCCGGTTTTGGCATCCGCCAGTTCGCGCAAGACGACCGTATTATCGCCGAGCATGCGGGGCATGTAGAACCATGCCCTGTCGAGAGATTCGCCCTGTTGGTCGGCGGCGATCAAGATCAAATCCAGTTCGGGCAATGAATTAGCGATCCTCGCAAGAGCTGAGAAGGGATCGCCGGGAACGACCTGCGCACGCGCGCCGCTGGCTTTGAGCAGGCAATGCGCCTGCTTGAGCGTAATGCCAGTGCGGCAATCTGCCGAACGGGCTTCGAACAAATCGACGCCCGTGTATCGCACCTCGTCGATCGAACCGCACAGACCGGCCACCTGAATGATTCGTTGGGCCCTGTGTGCCGTGCCGACGCCAATTTCCAAGATTTTTTTGGCTCGCAGCCGGCCAATCGTACGATAGATCGTGCGATCCCCGGCCGGCTTGGAGAAATGGGCGAAATACAGGTACTTCAGACGGCGTAAGACTTGCAAAGTCGCCCTCCCTGGCGGCCTGCCCTCTCAAGGTGGAATCCAATCTTTCTTTCGGCACTCCCACGGCCGGAAATCGAGTTGAAATCGTTTCCCAGCACCGCTCTTCGCCAAGCCCGCGCGGTCGCTGGCTTGCCCGTTGCGAAAACGCAACACGGTTGATTTTCGGCAATCCGTAGGGGTGGATTCCGTGGCTTTCGGACCACAAATTCGGTGTTTTGGATAAGCAGTCCGGTGGACAGTTTTTCTTCCTTGTGCTGCTAGCTCAAATCGCTGGTTCCACTGCCTGCCGGGCGCGGAGCGCTAACCTATGTTTTCTCAACCGGCGGGGTTTACCAGCGCCGGCTATTCACATTTCGGTTGTTTTTCTTCTCAAGTTTTTCGGTCTGAGACTTCGCCACGCCGGCACTCCTCGACGGTGGGCGAAACCGCAGTGAACGCGTGTGAGTTCGCGGCAAATTGCCACGTCCGCCGGTCTTTGCGACCGGCGTTCCGGCGGCAGGTCGCGCACTCGTTTGAATTTCGAGGGGCACCATGCGCGACGAAATCGCGCGCGATAATCCGCGCCGCCGACCGCAAATCGAAGAATGCGAAGCGCGCTGGTTGTCCACGGTCGAGCCGCTCGCGGACTTTCAGATCGAAAACGATGCGACGCAGGCGACCACGGCCGCCACAGCGTTCGGTAACTACGATTTTACGGGCCTGGCGACGGTCCGCACGGAATTCGGATTAACTGGCGCCGGCCAAACGGTTGCCGTCATTGATAGCGGAATTGCCTATGATCACCCGGCCCTGGGCGGCGGCCTGGGCACGGGTTACCGCGTGGTGGGCGGTTGGGACTTCACGGAAGAGAACGACGCCAATCCTTACGACGATCGACCGGGCGGATCGCACGGCACGCACGTGGCCGGCATCATCGGTAGCACGGACAAGCAAAGCCCCGGCGTGGCCACCGGAGTCGATCTGGTGGCACTGCGCGTCTTCAACGATTCCGGCAGCGGCTACTTCGCCTGGATCGAAAAGGCGCTCCAGTGGGTTCACACCAATCGCAATGCGTTTGCCAACCCGATTACGACCGTCAATCTGTCGATTGGCGCCGCCTGGAATTCGACGAACTTGCCTGACTGGACGACGCTGGAAGATGAATTCGCGCAGCTCGAAGCAGATGGAATCTTCATTGCGGTCGCGGCCGGCAACGCATTCACCACGTACAACACGGCCGGTCTGAGCTATCCCGCCGCCAGCCCACACGTGGTGCCGGTCGCCTCGGTCGACGCCGACGGTTCGCTCAGTTCATTCAGCCAGCGTCAGGAGCGAGTGATCGCCGCGCCAGGGCGTTCGATTCGCAGCACCGCTCCCGACTACATCGGCAACCTCAATCGCAAGACCGACGACTTCGCGACGATGTCCGGCACCAGCATGGCTTCGCCCTATGTGGCCGGCGCCAGCGTCTTGATCCGCCAGGCGATGCAAATCGTCGGCCGCGCCGACATCAACCAGGATGCGATCTACGATGTCATGCGTGACTCAGCCGACTGGGTTTTCGACACGATTACCAATCAGAGCTACGCCAGGCTGAACGTCGAGCGGGCCATCGAATCGATTTTAGCTGACGATGACTTTGGCGATACGGCTCTCACGGCACACAATCTGGGCGTCGTCAGTCAGGTGTCCGTCGGTGGCACCATTGGTCGACTGGACGATCAGGACTACTTTACGCTCACCGCGGCGCAGACCGGCGTCATGCGCGTGGCGCTGACGACGCAGGGTGGATTGCACACGGTTTGGAGAACCACGGATTCGGGCGCATCCGTGGCCGACAATAACATCTTGTCGCTCGGCGTCGTCGCCGGGCAGCAGTACACAATTGGCTTGGCTGGCTCGCAGCAACTGGGACGCTACTCACTGACCTTCCAGGTTTCGCCGCTCGCGCCGCGCTGGGAATTCACGCTTCAGGGGGACGTCACTGGCGACGGCCAAGCCGACACGATTCACCGAGACGCCAATACGGGCCAGTGGAGTATCGAGCGCACCGACGCAGCGCAAAAAGTGATCGGCGCTTGGAGCACGCACAACTCTTACCATGACGTGCAGCTTGCCGACATTAACGGCGACGGCGCGCTCGACATCGTCGGTCGCGACAGCTACGGAGACTGGTGGGCCACGGCCAACCGCGGCGGCAAATTCTCGAACGTTTTTCTAGGCCACTTCGATTCGTCGATCACCTGGGACAACGTGCTCCTAGGCGATCTGGATGGCGACCATGCCGCCGATATCGTCGGTCGCGACACCGCCACGGGCAACTGGGTTGCCATCCGCTCATCACTTGGTCGCACCGCTACGACGATCGCCAATTGGAACCCGGCCAATAGTTATCAGAGCGTCTCGGTGGTAGACCTCACGGGGGATGGAAGAGCAGACCTCGTGGGCCGCGACAATCACGGCGATTGGTGGACGTCGACCTGCACCGGCACACGCTATCAGAATCGTTACATCGCCGGCTGGAATCCATCCATCAACTGGCAAGACGTGCAGACGAGCGATGTTGATGGCGATGGCCGCGCCGATATCGCGGCGCGCGACACCAGCAGCGGCAATTGGTGGGCCATTACGTTTGACGGGGTCCACTTCAATAGCCGTGTGATTGCCGAGTCGACCACGCGCCAACTCGGTTTGGCCAGCTTGGAACAAAAACCCAAGAGTCTGGCGATGGCGGTCACCGCCAGCGAGCCCTCGGAGTTATCGATTGACGAGGCGAGCACTATCGCGATTGGCCTGATGGTCGCACCGGCCGCGTCACGCGGTGCTCTCCCCGCGACGGCCGCGTTTGCTCCCTGCGATGATTTGTTCGCGGAAGTGGCGACGAACGACTCTCTCCGCCCTCTGACGGTTGCCGAACCGCTACTTACGGCAATGCCGCAGGTCGGCCTGACAGAGGACGACATTGCCGAGCTTATGGAGCCTGGGCTCAAACGGCCAGACGAACAAACTTTGGTGGATTTACTAGATGACCTGACGGCAGCGACAGACGACGTTGCCGCGTTCTTCTAGTTTCTCCGGAAGTCGAGATCTATTGCGCGTGCGTCTTCGAGTTCCATCCGACGAACGGAAACCGTTTTTCGGCCAGTTATAGTTGCAAATTGCGGAAGTCTGGTCACAGAAGGAAAAGTAGTTTCGTGGGCTTGCTACGACGAATCTTGGGATCTTGGAATGCCGCGCGATCCAGCGGACAGGGTGCGCTCCGCGCTCCACGATCCGCCCGTCGTCGCTCATGGTCGCTAGAGTCACTGGAGGAGCGAGCGCTATTGGCCGGCGACGTCCCGGCCAGCTACGGCATCTTCGGCTACAACCCAAGCAATGCGCGGTTTTCCAGCATCGAATTCAACGGCACGGACTACGTCGAGCAATCACCGGCCCAGGTGTCGCCGCAGGAGGCGCTCGAAAGCCAGTGGTCTGATCCGATTCATGGTGACTTTGACGGCGACGGGCGCGACGATATTCTGATCCGCGACCAGGCCACGGGCAATTGGTCGGCCATTCGGTCCGGCGGCACGACGTATGACACGACTGTGATCGGCAATTGGAACCCCGAGAGCGACTATGTCAATTGGCAAGTCGGTGACTTTACGGGCGATGGCCGAGTCGACGTCGCGGCCCGCGACAAATATGGCGACTGGTGGGCCGTGCGATTCAATGGCGTGTCGTTTGGCAATCAATACCTGGGCAATTGGAATGGTCAGGCTGATTGGCGCTATGTTTTGGCGGCCGACTTGGACGGTAACGGCACACTTGACCTGGCGGGACAGAACGCCGCCAGCGGTCAATGGATTGCTACGCGCAATGTCGACGGCCAGTTCCTCACGCAAACGATTGCAACCTGGGACGTCGGCGCACAGTATCTCGACGTGCAAGCCAGCCGGCTAAGTGGTGGCGCAAGTCAGAGCATCGTGGGACGAGACAGCGTCAGCGGCCAGTGGCGGACCCTTGAATTCAAAGATGGCGCATTTCAGTCGACGAGCCTCGGCATTTGGGATTCAACGGGAGTGTGGCTGGGGGGTGCTTCGATTGATTCCGATGGTGATGGACGCGAGGAAATCGTCGGTTGGAACAGTACCGATGGCGCCTGGTGGATTGTCCGCGACGATGCTATCTATTCGGCCAAGAAGATAGCCGACTGGAATCCCGAAAGCCAATTCACGGATTTTGTCACCGGCGACTTCAATGGCGACGGCCGACAAGAGATCGCGGCCCGCGATTTGTACGGCGACTGGTGGATGCTCACATTTCAGAATGGCGGTTTTCGCACGCGCCACCTGGTCTACGAGAGCCAAGCGGTCAACTGGCAAGTGATTGGCATTGGCGACGTCGATGGCGACCATCGCGACGACATCGTGGTCCGCGATCCGGCCGCGGGCGCGGTGCAAGCCATTCATTTTGCTGCCGGCGGCTATGCGACGCTCGCGCTGGGAACCTGGAACGGACAAGCCACCGACTCCCCCGTATTACTGGCAGATTTGAATGGCGACGGCGCTACCGACGTCATCGACTGGCGTCAGTCTGAAAGTTCCTGGTGGGCAATTCTCAATACGCCCGCCGGTTTCGCCAGAGAGTTAATTGCCCAGTGGAGCCCGCACACGTTCGACCGCGCGGCATTACAGTTGGCGGACATCGATGGCGACGGAGCTTCGCAATATGTGCAGTTCGACAGCGCCACAGCGAGTTGGTGGACGATCGATCCGGTGCATGGTCAATCCGCGGGCAAGCTATTGGCCGCGTGGAACCAAAACGCTGTCTGGTCAAATATTCTTATCGCCGACATTGACGGCAATGGCAGCGACGATCTGTTGGGCCGCGACTTGATCACCGGAAATTGGTGGGCCGTGCGAAAGTCATCCGGCGGTTACAGCAGCCAGCTCATCGCAGGTTGGAATCCGCATCAACCGTTTTTTGACATCGGCGTGCTTGATGTGAATGGCGATGGAATCAACGACCTGATCGGGCGCGAAGAAGACGGCAGTTGGTGGGCCGCGATCTACGACGGCCAGCGGTTTTACAATCAGTACATTGGTTGGAGCAATCCAGAGCTGCCGCTGAGCCACGTCATTGCGGCCGATCTGGATGCCAATGGCCGCCAAGAGCTCTTGGTCCACAACGACGCCACCGGCAACTGGTGGGTCGTGGGCCTGGCCGCAACCGCCGAAGGCATGCAATACGTAGGGCGATGGCAGCCAGGGCACTCGTTTGTCGACGTGCAACTGGCGTCGCTTGCCGGTGGCCAGCAGCTTATCGGCCGCGACCTGGCGACCGGCCAGTGGCTGCAGCTTGGAATCGAGGGCAACCAATACACGGTGCGCTCGCTGGCCGAGTGGGATCCAGCAATCAACTGGCGATACGTTCGCGTGGGCGATCTCGACGGCGACGGCAGCGACGACTTGGTAGCGCAAGACGCCGCGACGGCGGCCTGGTGGGTAACGACGATCGGCCTGGGCAGTCCATCCACGCAGCTCGTTGCACAGTGGACCGAGGGTGATGACTATTGCGATGTCACGCTCGGCGACGTTGACGGCGATGGTCGAGACGAAATCGTTGGGCGTTCTGCGGGCACGGGCGAGTTGCTGCTTGTGGAGCTTGTGGGCCAGGCATATGAGACCCCCGTCGTGGCTCAATTCAATCCCGAGAGCAACGTGCGCACGGTTATTGGCAAGCTACCGGCTCAGTCCGACACGGCCCTGCGCCGGCTGATTCTTTCGCAGACGCCGGAATTGGCCAGTACATTGGCTACAGATCGTTTCGAAGCTGCGCGGTTGATTTTGAATTGGGCCGCCAATGCCGCCAACCAGGCGATCGACGCGTCGTTGCAGGCGGCGACTGACTCGCTTATCCAGTCGATGACCGCCGCCCAAATGTATTACGAGCAATTTGCTCCGCTCGGCGGCGCGGTCGTCTGCGGCGGCTTCGCGACGTTTTACGATCGAGTTCTCAAGCTCTTTGGCTTTGAGAGTCTGGTGATCGATTTTGGCGACGTCAACGATGGCCTGACGCACATGTCGGTGCTCGTCTCTTTACAGACCGCGTCCGGCCCGCGCTTCTTTATGTTCGACCCGACGTTCAATTTCACTTGGGTCGATGCGACGAGCAGTCAGTACCTGGCAATTGACGAAGTGCTCGACGCGCTTGACCAGAGCCAACTCGAACAGGTCGCCACGAGGGCGTTGCCCTTGAGCACGAGAAAATGGCTCTCAGATCACCCGGTTGACAGCAGTCAGTTCAATCTCGTGCAAGTCACCGACTCGAAGTATGCGTACAACGTGCCCGGCTACTCGCTGCAAATGTACTTAGACAATTTCGCGACGTCGCTCGCCGCACAGGGTTACTCGCTGGGAATTCCCGGATTCCTGGAATTGCTCGAGACCCGCGTTTTCTCGGTGCGCGGCTCGGGTACTTCTGAAGTGCGCGATCAGTTTATCGCACTGCTGCAAGCTCGCGGCATCCCGCTGGGCATTGGCTAGACCGCAAGTTACACGACGTTAACCGGACGCCGCCGCGTGGCGGCTGATGAGACTAATCAGCCGCTGGGCGTTAGCCCCCGGTTAAAGAACCACTTAGGCAAATGTGCGGCTTCAAAACTGGCGCGTGGGGCTAGCATTGCCGATGGAAATGCAGCCTGTTTGATCCAATGGTCGTCTAGCCCACGCGAAAATGTGGGCCTGCGAGTGGTGCGGCCGACAGCGACAGCGGCATTCCTTCCCGAAGGCTTTGCACTGCCAAAATCGCGGCCAGCGACACGGACCGCAATTCTTCCCAGGCGATTGGGGCCGGTCCACCCTCGCGCAGCGCTTTGGCAAATTGATTGACTTCGGCCTGGTGACCTTTGTCTTGTCGCATGCGCTGCCGCTCGACGTTGCCTCCCGTGGACAGCGTTACCTCGCGAAAGTCGTCGATCACGGCCAGTCGCTCTCCGCCGAGCACTTCAATGCGCTCTTTGGGATACGATTTGTCGCCGCCGGCCAAGTAGGCGACGTTCGATATTGAACCATTGGCGTGCCGCAGCGTGATGAAGCATTGGTCGTCGGTGATGGTCGGGGCATGTGGTCCGCCGATCGATTCGGCAAACACGCGGACCGGCGGCGAACCGACCAGGTACGTCGCCAGATCGATGGCGTGACAAGCCTCGCCGATGATGCGCCCGCCGCCGATTTCGTCGTTTTGCGTCCAATGTTCTGGAGGCAGCATGCCGGCGTTAAAGCGGATCGACACGGTCAGCGGCTGCGCAACCTTGGCGAAGTATTGCCGAACAGCCTGCGCGGCGGGCGAGAAGCGGCGATTGAAGCCGACCATGATCATGGGGCGCGGGCTGGTGGCGTCGATCAGTGCCGACTCGATCGCTTCGAGTTCGGCGGTGGTCATCGCCAGCGGCTTTTCCACAAACACGTGTTTGCCGGCCTGCAGGCATTTGACCACTTGCCGGGCATGCTGATTGTGTCGCGTGAGAATAAAGACCGCCTGGACATTGGGATCGCCAATCACTTCGTCTTCGTCGGCGGTGACGCTGGGGAAACCAAGCTTTGCGGCGCTGGTGACCGCGGAGAGTCCGCTGGCCGAGCAGAGTATGCGGGGCTGAAACTGCCCGGTCTTCTGCAGCGCCGGCAACATCACGCCGCGCGCAAAGCCCCCTGCTCCCAAGCATCCGATGCCAATCTTGCCGGCCACGGGTTCGGTGCGCAGCGGCATGGCGCTAATGTTTGCATTCATGTGGCGTGGCTGCGGAGCATCGGGATACTCTAGCAGAATTCCCAGATAGGGCTCGCGACCGTGGCGAATCAATTCGTACGCGGCTTCGGCCTGCTCGATGCTGAAGCGATGGCTCACCAGCGGCGACAAATCGAGCTTTCCGCTGCCCATCAGATCGAGCACGGCTTGCAGATTGCGCTGTTCTGTCCAGCGAACGTAACTGGCCGGATAGTCGCGCCCGCGATCTTCGTATTCGGCGTCATATCGTCCCGGGCCATACGAACACGACACGACGAATTCAGCTTCTTTGAGGTAGTAGGGCTGGCGCGGCAAGTTGAGCCCCACGGCGCCCACGGCGACGACTCGCCCCTTGGCTCGAACGGCTTCGCCCGCGAGTTGCACCGGTCCGTCCGACTTGGTGGCGGCCGTAATCAGCACGGCATCGGCGCCAATCGATCGCGTTGCGGCGCGCACGTCGCTGGCGCCCAGGGTGGGTGCGGCAGCGTCGGCTCCCATCGCCAAGGCCAGCGCACACTTTGCGGCATCTGGATCGGTACCAAAAACGATGCAGCCTTGCGCTTTGAGCAGCTTGACCGTGATTTGCCCGACCAGCCCCAGCCCGATCACGAGGACGACGTCCCCCAGCCCGAGCCTGGCCAGCCGCACGCCTTGTAGTGCGATCGATCCCATCACGGTGAACGCCGCCTGATCAAACGGCACCTGATCGGGCACATGTGCGCAGAGATTCTTGGGCACGCACACAACGCCAGCGTGCGGGCCGTTCGACGCCACGCGATCGCCCGGCTTAAACGCTTGCACACCCGCGCCACAGGCCAGCACGACGCCCGCCGATGAGTATCCCAAACTGATCGGCTCGTGCAGCTTTTCGTGGACCTGTTGAAACGTGGCCACTAGCCCCTGGGTACGAACTTTGTTGAGCACTTGCCGCACATGATCGGGCCGTTCGCGGGCTTTGCTCAACAGCGACTTGCCCGACAGGTCGATGACCATTTTCTCAGTACCGGCCGAGATGACCGATATGACATTGCGGATGAGCACATAGCCGTCCCGAACCACCGGCTGGGGAATGCGGGCGACACTGGTGCGTCCGCTGCGAACATTTTGCACGACCTGGAACAAGCTAACACCTCATAAAGTTTGGCATGACGCAAAAGTTCAAGTGATGGAGTGCCCCAGCCGCGGTTGCCCGCCGGCCATCAATGGGCGAGGCGTTGCTGGTGACCGCGCAATCGGCGCTCGGATGGTTGCGACCGAACGCTCGGCTACGGCATAGAATATCATCGTAAAGCAAAAGCCACCGAGCGACGTGACGTACAGATACGCCGGCGAGTGCTCGCGCAGCATCAGCAGCAACATGATGGCCAATGCCATCGCCGACAGTGGGTCACGGAGCCGACCGGCGCGGAAGTCGAAGGTGGCAATGGCCGCCAATAGCAGCGAAGCAATCAAGAGCAGCAGACCGGCCGCTCCCGATTCCAGCAACACATCCAGGAACATGTTGTGCGTGCCGCGGACGTGATCCTGAAAAAACAACTCGCCATAGGTGCCCACGCCCAGGCCGAAGAAGACTTGCTGGGGATTGCGGTAAAAGTAGTCGCAGATCTCGCCCCACTGGTCGAACCGCATCGTGCCAGTGCCGATCATGCCTCCGCCTTCCTCGCCAGGCAGCGCGGAATTCACAACATAGTCGTACAAGACTCCAAACTGTGAGTAACCTAAACCTGCAATCACGACGCAAGCAGCGACGATCTTTGTGCGCGGCGAAAAGTGTTTGAGGATGCCGCTGGAAAGCACCACGATCGGAAACAGCATAAGCGCCAGACGCGAGAGCAACACCAGCAACGTAAAACTGCCCAGCAGCCAGAAGCTAATCAGGATGCGGCGCGTCCAGCGGGCCGCGCGGGGCGATGCCGCGGGATAGCCGCTGAGCAATCGCTCGGAGAACAGCAAGCTGATCAGCAAGTAGTTGGATGTTTTGTTGGTGTTGCCGATGTAAATCAGATAGTAGTTCCACTCGTCGAAGACGCCGCGGCCGCGCACCATGCGCTCGGCCATCGAGTAGTCCGAGAAACCGGCAATCTCGCTAGTCGCGCTGCGGTAGGTCATGGCCAGCGGAATCAGCGAGAGCGCCAGGTACACGACAAAGCCCGCGTAGTACCAGCGCCAGGCCCGCTGCCTTTCAGCAGGCGCCATACCGAGAATCGCCAGGCACGCAAGAAATGGAGCGAGATATCCAAACGCGGCTTGCTGCACGGCCACACGCGAGTGCAAAGTGAAGTCCAAGTCGCCGCAGGCAAACAGCGTGACGACTAGCCCCAAGAAGCCGACACCGCAGTACATCAGTCCCATGGGCAAGTAGGTTGCCGTGGCACGCGCGCCCGGCGAGGCAATCGCTGTGAGTGCCGCAACAACCGTCAGCAGCGAGCCCATGGCGGCAAACAGGTACAAGTTGCCCACGTGGTCGAACAGCAATCCATGTGCTGCCTCGACAATTGGCAATTCAAACGGCAGGCAGAACAGGAGCAATAGAAACAGACTATGCATGCGTCACCGGTGCTGCGGATTGCCAAGGGGCCACCGGTTCGTTTGCTGGCGCGATCAGTCCCACGCGTTGCATGCCACGAAAGATCGCTTGCACGTGGTGCGGCCAGGTGTAGTTCTCCAACGCGCGACGGCGGGCGTTTTGCCCTAACTCGTGGCCCAATTCCGGACGGTCGACCAATGCCTGAATCGTGGCCGCCAATTGGCGGGCATCTCCAGGCTCGCACAACACGGCCGGCGCAGCAGTTACATCGACGTCGCCGCCGCGCAGCAATTCCTCGGCCGCCAGTCCACCAAAAAGCACTTCGCCAATCTGTTCCAAACTGGAAGCGATGATCGGCTTGGCCATGGCCATGTATTCGAAGAGCTTGGTTGGCGAGCCAAAAAAGCGGCTGCCGTCGGCGTTCTTAACGTGCGGCGAAAGCAGCAGGTCGGCCGCGGCCAGGTAGCGCGGCGCCACGGCTTGCGGAATCAGGCCCGTGAGCGTGAAGAACGGCGTGCAGCAAGGATCGGACAGCGTCTGCCGCACCTCGGCCATTTTTGCGCCGTCGCCCAGCAGCAGAAAATGCACCTTACGCTGGCGCAGCCAATCGGCATGTTCGGTGGCCAATTGACGAATAGCGGCAGCCAAGACCTCGACACCATGCCAGGGTCCAAACGTGCCGAGAAATAGCGGCACGATGGCGTCGTCGGCCAGGCCGTGCTGGCGGCGGAGTTCAACCGCGTCTTCGCGGGAAAACCTGGCCGGGTTGTAAACACGCGTGTCGATGCAGTTCGGGTAAGAGACGATTCGCGCCGGCTCGACACCACGCTCAATGAGCTCGTCGCGCAGCACGTCGGAGACGGTCACCACCAGGTGCGCATGCCGCAGGCAGGCATCTTCGGCGGCCAGCGCCAGGCTTTCGTTGCCCAGCGCCCTTCCCCAATTCTTTTGCACCCAAACTTCCGAGCCATTGTATTCCAGCACGAGCGGCAAGTGATGCCGGCGCGACAGCGTTACGCCCACGTAATTGCCCACCGACATGCGCTGATAAATGAGCGAATAGGGAACTTGAGCTACGATTGGCTGGAGTTGGCCGACGAAACCGTGATGAAATCGATACAGGTTGGCCTCGGGCGGCAGTGCGAAATGGCGTGGCGCCTCGACGGCATGAAACGTGGCCTGGTCGTCGACCATGACCGGCGGCTCGGTGCTGGCAAAGTCGACGCTCCACCCGGCCGCGAGCAGCGCGTTGACCACGCCGGCGACGTGCCCGACTGATCCACCCGCTTTGACGCCAAACCAGAAGTTGGTCTTCAGGTACAAAGCGCGCCGGTCGGTAATCGGTTGCGGTGCGATGCGCTCGGCACGTTGCAAAACTCGCAGTTCACGGCGACAGCGGCGCATAGCCGCCAGTCCATCGAGCGACGCCGTGGCAACTTTGGTCAGTGACCGGCAGACTCCCCAGCGCGAGAGCCGCTCGGATTGCAATTGGCCATCGAAGAGTTCAATCGAGCGGGCGCCAGAGATCGCCGCCAGCGATTGCATCGCCGGCAGCAGCGAGCGACTACCGGCATCTTCCAGCGGCAGTAGCATGCGATCGGCACGCAGCGAGGCCAGTTTCCAGACGAGCTTTGGCGGCGACAGCCGGCGCAGATCGGACAGGCTGAGATACTCGGGCGCACCGCCCAGCACGCTTTCGAAGCGGTGCTTATAGTCGGCCGACAGCGGATAACCCACGAGCGCGTAATCCATCACGGCGCCTGCGTAATTGATATCGAATCAGCCCTTGCTAGCAGCCGCTAGCCCGCTTTCGTCACCACCCGGCGAATTTGCTGGCGCGCCGCAGTCCTAGCCCGAAGCGCTAGCGAGGGAAAACGTTCACCGATCCTCGCTTGCGCTTCGGGCTAGTGTAGTTGGCGAGTAAATCGGTATAGCCAAGTGCTCAAAAGCCGGACTATCGTGGGAGATAACGCGACTCGGGTCAATATCAATGCCGCGATGCGGCCTGGGGAGCGCGGATGTGTGGACGAAGCGGCCCAGTTGCCTGCCGCCCATGCCGTGCTTCCGTCGCAATCGCCTTGCTGGATTGGATCGCCAGTGCCAGCAGCGACAGAAAAATGACGCCGCTAGCAAGCGAGAAAGCAGCCGCCGCTCCGGCACCCCCAAATTGCGGAATCAGCAGCGCGCCAGCGGCGAGCAAAACGAGCACGGCCGCACTCCAGAAATAAATCAATATCTTTGGCATCCCGCGGGCCGCGTGATACTGCGAGACGACGCTGCTAAGCGCGTGAAAGAAAACGCCGGGCGCGAGCCACCAGAAGATTTCCACGGCTGGCAAAAACGCCGGACCCAGCAGCACTCGCACAACGGCGGGCAAGCAGGCCGCGGTCAGCAGGCAGCCGGCGAGCATGACCGCAGCGACGAATCGCAATTGCCGCCGGGCCTCGGGCCAAGTCGCCTCGCCAGCGCCGACCAGCCGAGGAAAGAGCACCAGCGAGACCGAAGTCGGGAAAATCCACAGTACATCGGCAACCTGGGCCGCGATTGAATAGTAGCCCACTTGAGCGGCGTCGCTGGAGGATTCGAGCAGTAGCACGTTCAATCGCAGCAGCAAAAAACCGAGCAGACAAACCAGGTATGCCTTGCCCGCGTAACGTAGTCCGCTGCGAAATAGAGCCGGCTCCGGTCGCCAACTGCCCGGGCAAAGACGGTTAACGGCCATCATCATGGCAGACGCGATGATCGTAGTACTGGCAACCGTGGCTGCCAGGCACGCGTCAACGGTCCCGCTGGCCGCGGCGGCGATTCCCAGCAAGACCACTTGCAACACACTGCCCAGCACTTGCAGCGAGTTGTAGAGCTGCATCTTGCGCAGCGATACCAGCAAGCTGCCCGCGAGCAGCACGAACATAGACGACGGCGCCAGCAGCACACACAGCCAGCTTGCGCCAGTCGAAATGTTCGAATGCCCCGTCACGAAATGTTGCCACGCCACCAGAGCAAGCGACAGGCTCAGGCCGACAATCAGCGAAACCCAAAGGCTATTTGACAGCAGCCCGCGAAGTGCTGATCGATCTTGAGCAAGCACGTAGACATTGCTTGACTGCAAACCCAGATTGCCAAACTGCACGATCGCGGCCACATAGATCACAGTCACGAAGTACTCGCCGCGTCCAGCGGGGCCTAGCAACCGGGCCGTCATGATGCTGGCCACGAGACCGCATGCGAGCATCGCAACCCGCGTGGCGACGGTCAGCGCCACATCGCCGTCGATCGGCAGTTTGCGTAGCAGGTGCTTCACGGTCTACAAAAGGGGACAGGCACCGCAGGCGGAGTTTTTTTCGGTGGAGACTGGTGCAGTGCGGAGCCAGTCCCCTTTTGTCGATGGGCGCTCAGTTGTGGATGTACTCTTTCCACCACAAGGCCACATTGAGTAGATACCATAGCGACGCATTGCGGCCGGAGTCGGCCATTTCCATCACGGCGCGAGGATCGAAAAAGTCCGTCTCGCGGCAGAATTCGTCCAGCGCCTCGCGCGTCCGCTGGCCTAGCCGATCGAAGACCCATTCGTGAACGGGCACGCCGAAGCCCTGCTTGGGCCGGTCAATCAGTTCGTCGGGAATCAGGCCGCGCACTGCTTTCTTGAGCAGGTATTTGAGCGTGCCGTTTTTCGTCTTCAGCGATTGCGGGATGCTCATCGCCAACTCGACAAACTTGTGGTCGAGAAACGGCACGCGGCCTTCGAGGCTCACGCCCATGCTCATCTTGTCCACTCGCATCAGCAGCAGTTCGGGCAAGCGCAAGTTGAGATCGAGATAGCTCATCCAGTTTAAGTTGGATGTTTCCCAGGCGTTTTGCCGAAAGCGATCGTGAATCGGCGCGATGGCTTCCCAGGAGGAATAGCCGTTAAACTTTTCGCGCAGCCGGGGCGAGAGCAAACGTAGCTTCTGTCGCTCGGTAAATGCGTCGACCCCACCCCAAAACACCGGCTGGCCGAGCGTCGAACGCCGCAGGGCTTCATAGGGATGCGACATGCCCTTGCCGCACAGTCGCATGCCAGCCAGCGCTTGCCGCTTAAGGAAATGTGGCACCGGCAGGTCGTCAAGCTGCTGCAGTCGCAACTTGAGCTTCCACGTCGGATAGCCCCAAAAGAGTTCGTCGGCCCCTTCGCCGACCTGGCACACGACGACGCCGTTGTCCCGGGCGAGCTTGGAGACGTAGTACACCGGCACGCACACCGGGTCGCCGATCGGCTCGTCTTGCAATTGAATCATGCGCGGCAAAAAGTCGAGCAGATCGTCAACACTGAGCAGCAGTTCGTGGTGTTCGGCCCCCACGCGCGCGGCCATCTGCCGGGCATAGTGCAATTCGTTCTGGTAGCTGTCGTACTGGCCGTGGTAGCCGATGGTGAAGGTTTTGACTTGCGCCGTGCTGTTCTCCGAAAACAAGGCGGCGTTGGTGCTCGAGTCGATGCCGCCAGAGAGAAAAACGCCCACCGGCACGTCGCTCACCTGGCGCAGCCGCACGGCCGTGCGCAGTTCGTCCTGAATCCGCTCGGCAAGTTCGTCTTCGCTCACGTCGCCCAGCGGCGCCGCATGGTCCCACACATCCCAGTAGCGCTGCTCTTGCCGGCTACCATTACGATCAACACGCAGCCACGTGCCGGGAGGCAGCTTGTGAATGCCGGCAAACAGCGTTTGCGGCGCGGGCGTGGTGAGAAACGAGAGATAGTGGTAGAGTCCCTCTTCGCTCACCGAGCGCTGCTGCTGCGGATCTTCAAGCAGAGCTTTGATTTCCGAAGCAAACGTGAGCCGCCCGTGGTGAAAGCTGTAGTACAGCGGCTTCACGCCGATGCGGTCGCGCACCAGCCACAGTTGTTCTTTGCGCACGTCCCACAAGGCAAAAGCAAACATGCCGCGAAACTTGTGCAGGCAATCGATGCCCCAGGTCTCGAACGCATGCAGGATGACTTCAGTATCCGAATGGTCGGTTTTCCAGCGATGGCCGCCCCGCTGAATGAGTTCGGCGCGGACGTCGGCGTGGTTGTAGATTTCGCCATTGAACACGACCCACAGCGTGCCGTCCTCATTAGACATCGGCTGATTAGCGACGGTGGTCAGATCGATGATCGACAGGCGCCGGTGCCCCAATCCGACGCGACCATCAGGAGCGATCCAATTGGCGCCGCCGTCGGGACCACGGTGGACCATGGTGTCGCGCATCCGCGTCAGATAGGGATCGGTCACGCGGAATGACGAATCACCCGTTACCAGACTGCCGACGATGCCACACATCGTGTTACGCGACTCCTTCGCCTCTTGGCCGCGCTGCTTGCGCGACAAACCGACGTCTTGGGACGTCCTTGCCCAACCGGGGCCGGCGAAGATAGCTCAAATATGGAAAGCTAGCAAGAAGAGTTGATTGAGCGCGGCTGCTAGCAAGTCGTGTAGGTGGCGATCGATCGAGCGGCTATGACGTATAATTGGCTACGCCGCGCGGTTTCGCTGGACGATCGGCAGATTTGCTGCGAGCGGCAGAATAGCCGATTCGGCAGTGCTGTCAGGAACCGTTTGCGGACTCTCGGCCCAGTGGGCCACCGCCAGGCGCGCGGCTTTCAGTAGCGACTGCCAGGCCGGACCAGTCGTTTCGGTATCGCCATCCGGTTCCAGTCGCAGCCGAACCGTTTCGGCGCGGATCGTGAACATCACGATTTCGACGGTTGAGCTAGTTACTGCCGGTTCCGCGTAGGCTGTGGAGTGCCAGCGATGCAAGCGATTGTCACGGCGCGGGCCGCTTGTTGAATCGCTGCCGCGCAGACTCAGTTCGACGCCCTGCATCGACAGCCGATCGGCGCTGGCCACCAACCGCGACCAGACTTCGTCGAACGGGAGAGTCGCGATTTGTTCCCGAGTTGGCAGCGGTAGTTCAACGCCAGGCCAGACGCGCAGCAGTCTTCGTTTGGTCATGGCCCATTCGATGTGGCCGGCCAACCGAGCACGCACGAGGATGACCGCCAGCACGAGCGAAAGAGCCCAGGCCAGCGGTTCCCAGCCGACGACGCGGCTGCCGCTGGCGATCGCGCCCGAGACCAGGCAAATACTAGCCGCCACGCGGAGCGCTTGCGACACGGTAAACCCGCGTTCGAGCAACCGATGGTGAATGTGCCCGCGGTCCGGCGAGCAGATGCCGCAGCCGCTGAGCGCGCGGCGGACCACCGCCAAAGCCAGGTCGGCCAACGGAAGGGCTAAAAGCACGACCATCAGCGTTAGACTGGTGCGCTCGGCGGCGTCGGTCGCCACATGCAGCGCGAGCGCCGAGAGCGACAGTCCAATGACCATGCTGCCGGCATCCCCCAGGTACACACGCGCCGGGGGCAAATTGAAGATCAAAAATCCAGCGAGCGCACCAATTAGCACCGCGGCCAGCAGCACGCAATCGACCGCGCCGGTGATCGCGCCGATGGCGGCGATTCCCGCGGCGATGCACAGCCCAACCGTCGCCGCCAAGCCATCCATGCCATCGACGACGTTGACTGCGTTAATACCGCTAACTAGCCAAACGATCGTACATACGCCGCTCCACGGCCCCAAGTCTAACGTAAATCCACACAGGCCAAGCTGTGAAATGACGCAGCCCGATAGCACCAGCGGCAGCGTGCAGAGCACTTGGGCGATCAGTTTGTAGCGAGCGCGAATGTTCCACGCGTCGTCGTAGACGCCGACCGCGCAGATCAACAGCAAACTGGCCGCAAAACCAAGTGGCGAAAAGTCGCTTGTCGTGAATTGATGAAAAGATGTCAGCAGAAAGACGACGCCCACGATGGCCAGGCAAACCGCCACGCCACCGAGCAGCGGAATCGCCGTAGTCTGCAGCTTGCGCTTGCCATCGGGCCGATCGACGATGCGCAGGCTTTTAGCAATCCTGCTAGCCAGCGGCGTGAGCGCCAGCGCAAGCGCCAGGCTGCCGCACAGGCTCAGCACAATCACGATGATTTGATTGCCATCCATGGCTACTGATCCTGCGCCAAGTGCGTCCTTGCACCCGGCGTCACGCGCGTGATTAACGACGTTGGGTTTGCACCGCCTCGGCTTGATAGTTGACCTGACGAACTTGCTCTCTGGCGGCCTGCGCGACGCGGGCCGAGAGGTTTTTGTCTTCCGGCTGGCGCTGTTGGCACCAGGCGAATTCGCGTTGCGCCTCAGCGTACTTGGCTTGGGTAAACAGGCATTCCGCCAGTTGGTAACGGACGGCAAAATCGTTGGGGCTCGCCTGGGCTGCTTTCCTCAGGCAAGACAGTTCTAGTTTGTCGTTGGCCAGGCGACGATAGACACCGCGAAGTTCCATCCACAACGACGTGGCACTCGCCGCTTCGGCTTGCTCGGCCGCGGCTTCTCCCAACTGCCCATACAGAACGAGTAGCGGGCGCAACTGCGCTGGCTCGAACGAGGCCGAGTATTTGGCGTCGATCATGCGCACAGCCGCGAGATCGGGCTGAAATTCCTTGATCAGATACTCGACCGGCACTCGCTGGCGGGCCAAAGAATCGATCAGCGCCGCGCGGCTCTCGCCGCCCGATTGAAACGATTGCCGCCAATAGTCCAGGCCCAAGTCGAACTGGCCGTCGCGAAAGGCTTCGCTGCCGGCGACCATCAGCACTTTGCCGTCGTGAGGCCGCGTCTGGAGTGCCTGCCGCACATAAGCCTGGCGAGCAGGAATCTGCGCGCCTTCCAAGAAACACAATTGGGCCAGGTTGGTATAGCCGCCGCCTTGCAGAGGTCCCAAGGCCAGGCCCCGATGGGCGTGATGCAAAGCCAGGTCCAGATAGCGACGATTGTCGCCAACCGCGCGCGTCAGCCAGCGGTCCAGGTCTGCTCGCGAAGTGAATTGCGCGCGGCTTTGCATCGCGGCGTCGGAAACGTCGCTGATGGTCATCGGATTCTCAGACTGCTGCTGCAAGCGCCCGAATTGGCGCAGGCAAATGTCGGACATGCGAATCTGGGCTCTGGCGTCCGCGGGCGTCCAGTAGAGCACGTTTTGCAAATGCTCGACGACATCATCCGGAACGGCCTCATTCAGCTTGGATTCGTCGGAGAGCGAGTATGCCAAGTATTGATCCCAATGCGGCGCTGCCAAGGCCGCACAGCCACGGTCGTAAAGCGTCCATGCGCAGGCCAAGCCAATCGTGGCTGCGGCTCCCAGCCAGAGGGCGCGTGGCACGCACCAGGCCGCTGGCGTGGCGTGATCTTCCGCATTGGCCAGTTGTGCCAGGCGGCAAGCACAGGCCACCAGAATCGTCGTGATGGCCATGAGCGAGGGAATATACCAGACAAAATCGCACAGCGAATGCAGCACGCTTACGGCCAGCGCGGCACTGACGGCGGCAGCAGCCAAGAAGACTCGCGTATGTGAAAGGTTGCTACGCAAACCGTGCAGGCACCAGCGGCCGGAGCAGACGATGCCCAAGAGCAGCAGCAGCAAACCGGGCACGCCGGCTTCGAGCGCGACTTGCAAGTAGCCGTTTTCCGCGTGCGTGAATTCGTTGTCCCAAGAGCCCTGGAAATACAGCGGATAAACGTCGCGATGGCTCCCCAGGCCGGCGCCCAATCGCCAATAGTCGGCCACCCCTTGTGCGTCGGCTTTCCACAGATCGCGCCGCGCCGCGTTGTGATCCAATTGATTGATCGAGCCGGCCGTAAAGTCGACCAATCGCGAGGCAACGCGCTCGTAGCCGTGAATCGTTAGTGATGTTCCGCCGAGCAAGCAAACAGTCAACATTCCCACTGCAAGCCTTCGGCTGACAAATCCGCCGCGATACATGATCGCCGTGCAAATCAAAACCGCCAGCGCAAGTGCGACGATTCCGCCACGCGACAGCGTCATCGTTCCGGCAAACAGGACGATGCCCAGTCCCACCAGTACGCTGGCGGCGCTCCAGTTGCTAGTTGACGAAGCAGGCCGCCGAGAAAAACCGCCGGGCTCCGTTTCAGCCCGATTTTGCATCGCCTGCTGCAGCAGCCAAACCAGTGGCGCAAGGCCGAGGGCCAGCAAATGTGCAAAGTGATTCTTGTTGATGAACGGGCCTTTCACAGCATCATAAGTGTCGCGAAAAGGATGTTCGTAGACCCACAGGAACTTGCCGTTGCCAGCCAGGTACTGCGCGACGCCGACCGTGGCTTGCAACACGGCGGAAAAGGCCAACAGTCGCAGCAGACGTTCGACGTCGTGGATACGCTCGATTCGCTGTACGCTGACCAGAAACAACATCGCATAACAAAGCAACATCGTCAGTGAACCGCGCGTGGCGTCTGGCGTCATCGATACGATATTCCACGTGCCAAGACTGGGAGTCGCGGCATCTGTAGCGTTCCACAACTCAAGCAGAGCGTGCGTATGCGGCGAAAGAAACTCAAACACCGCGTGCGGTAGCGGAGTCAGTTGCAAAAGTGCCAGCGCGATTCCGCCCAAGAGCAGGTAGTCGCCAGCCGATCGCCGCCAAAATGCGTTGTGACGAACGACCGCCTGCCGAAGCAGCCAGGCCACGGAAGTTACCGTGGACAAGGCAATCAGCACGAACTCGCCCAGCGGATGACGGCCACCCATGAACCAAGGCGACAAGAGGATCACGCCAGCCAAACCGGCATCCACAACGCGCGTCAGCAGCCGCAAGGCAGATTCCTTCTCGACGCGTTGACCGCCGGCGCTGTCGCCGAAATCGAAGCGGGTACTGCTGGAGGGTTGTCGCATCGTTCAATTCGCCTTGTTTTGCTCTCGTCGGCTCAAACTTTACTAGGCGACTCGCCGGGGAATCTGCGTGTCGTCCGCCGTCGCCGCCGCCGGCTGCAAGGGCACGACGTGGCTCGCGTCGCTGTCGGTGTCTTGCCCGTAGCCGTCGCCGTATCCGTATCCATAGCCGTATCCGTAGCTTGAGTAACCGTAAATCGCATCGCCTTTGTCGGCTGTCACTCGATTGACCACCATGCCAAGCAACGTGACTCCCAGCGTGGTAAAACTCTCCGCGGCGCGCAGCACCAGGCGACGCTGATTCTTGCGCGGCTGGACGACCAGCACGACGCCATCGACCAGGCGTCCGATGATCGATGCATCGCTGGCTGCCAAGGCTGGCGGACTGTCTATGAGGATCTGGTCGTAGAGCGGTTCGGCCCAAGCCAGCAAGTCGGCCAGCCGCGAGCCACCGAGCAATTCGGCCGGGTTGGGGCGGCGCGGTCCGGCAGGCAGAAAATCGAAGCCGGGCAGATCGGTGTTACGCACCAGTTGTGCGGCTGCTTCCGGCACCGGCGCCATGCCGGCCAGCAGATCGGTTAGCCCCCCCTGCCCTTTCATGCCCATCAGGTTCGTCAAGCCGGGACGCCTGAGATCCGCATCGATTAGCAGCGTTTTCTTGCCCGACTGAACGTACGAAACTGCCAAATTGGCCATCACCGTTGTCTTGCCATCGCCCGGCTCGGCGCTGCTGATCACCATACGCGTGGTGTCTTGGTTGGCGAATGCCAATGTGGTGCGCAGAGTGCGGAAGGCTTCGCTGGTGACGGCGTCGGGAGTGACGTGAACGTGAATGCCCGCCAGGCCCAAGGCTTGCAAATCGTCCATTTGCCGCACCATCGCCAGCACCGGAGCGCCCAACTGACTGCGCAGTTCTTCGGGCGAGCGGAAGCGGTCGTCGAGAATGTCGAGTACGTAGACCAGGGCGATGCCACCTCCCAGGCCGGCCATCAGGCAACAAGCGGCGACCAGCGGCAACTTTGGCCAGATCGGGCTCTTAGGCAGCGTCGGTTCGCTGACCACGGCTGTGCGAATGTCGGCGTGGTCTTGTTTCAGGTCGATGCCGGCAATCTGATTGAGCAGCACGTCGTGCAAATCGCGCAGCCACTTGAGGTCGTGCTCCAGGATTTCCAGGCGGGCCATGTCGCCGTTCATGTTGACGGCTTCGGCTCGTGCTTGCTCGAAGCTTTTGCGCAGCGAATTTTCGTGCTGCCAGGTTTCCGTTAAGCGCTGCTGGACCATCTGCATCAGCATCGGGCCCAACTGTTTGTCGCGTAGCGACGACAGCTTTTGATTGACGCGCGCCTGATACCCGGACAGATAGTCTTCGGTCAGGCGGACGCGGCCGGCCAGTTCCAGGACTTTGGGATGCTTGGGGCCGTAGAAATCTTGCAGCCCGCGCAGTTCGGCCTGGTCTTCGAGAAGCTGCTTCTCCATGTTGGCTTGGACGGTCGCATCACGATTGCCGAAGCCAAGTGCATTAAGCAGAAATTCCCGGCCCACCGCCCCCTCGAGCGTGAGCATGTGCGGCTGCAAGTCTTCGCCTTTTCGGATGGACGTTTGAATCGCCTCGCAGGATGCTTGCAGTTCCAGACGCTTTTGCTGCGTTTTAATCAAAGCTTCATTCAGGCCGATAGCGCGCTGCACCATGGGGTGCACCACCTGTTCGCCGGGACGAATGCCGAGGTCGCCATATTGCCGGCGCGCGGCGAGTACTTCTTGCTCCTTGGTGGCCAACTTCTGTTCGAGTTGCACCTTCTCCTTGGTCAGCACGTTGATGATTTCGCCGGCCGTCCCCTTGTGCGTCTTATCCATGAAGTCGAGATACGAACGCAGCACCGCGTTGACCATTGCCACGCAAGTCTTCGGTTCTTTGGAGCGATAGGAAACTTCGATGATGTTGGTCTGGCGAATTGTGCTGGCCGTGAGATTATCGCGCACGATGGCCAGCCAACGGTCGCGGGGAATCTTCTGCAAGTCCGCGCTGTCGGCCGGCTGCAAATAGTTGAGTGCCTGTTCGAGCACGACCGCGCTGGAGAATAGCCGCTCGTAAGTGGGCATGAGGTTCTGCCGGGCGCTGTCGGCCGTCATCGACGTGTTGGTGACGTCAACGCCGGTTTGCAGCACGAGCAGTGATGCCTTCGACTGAAACAGTCGCGTGGCGGTGGCATAGTACAACACGCCCAACAGAATGCATACAACTAGCGCCGTGGCAACGACGCTTTGGCGGTAGCGCACCACGCGCAAGAAATGCAGCAAGGCTTGGACGACGTGCGTCGGCGCCCGTTCCAACTCGCCGGTCGTGGCTTGTTCGCTCGTCATGCTTCGCAGACTGCTAAAAGAAAGACAGGTTGGAGCCGACAGTGAACCGCACGAAGTTCTTGATGGCATCGCTGACGACCGTCGCCGGAGTCTGTTCGATGCTCACCACGTCGCCGGGCGAAAGTCGCAAATTGCCACTTCCCTGGCGCTTGGCTTCGTGCAGGCTGACTTCAATCACCACGGGCTCATCTTTGCCGGCCACGTGGCGAATCACGTGTACTTTGTTGGCCGCCATCGAGCTTTGACCACCCGCCATGGCGATCACGTCGAGCATGCGCAAATCCTGATTAGCTGGCAGGTCGAACTGGCCCGGCTTGTTCACCAGTCCGATCACATGCACCGGTTGCGGATCGCGGATATCGACCATCACCACGTCGCCGTCGCTCAAGTCGACCGTGCTGCCTGTTTGCTGCGTGGCCGAGATCAGATTGATCTTGAATGAGCCGCCCGTTTTGGCCGTCAATACGTTCTCATGGAAACTGGCCGGCAGATTGCCTTGGGCCGTGGCCATACGATCGACTTTGGCTGGTGTCACCGCGCGGGTGGCTGGCCTGCGAATCTCAACGTCAGAGCCAGCGTTCTTGGCCAACCCACCGGCCGAAACTAAAGCCGTAAGCAAAGAGCTCGTGCCGCGCGGCAATTCGTACACGCCGGGTTTTTCGACCGCGCCGAGCACCGTCACCTTGTTGGAACGCTGGCGTCGCATCGCCACGGTCACATTTGGATTGCGGAACACCTGTCGCTCGACCGCCGCTGAGGCAATCGCCTGTTCACAAGCTTCGGTTTCCAATCCGGCCAGCGCGACCCGACCGACCAGCGGCACCTGAGCCAGTCCGTCCTCGCCCACGCGCACCGGATACGAAGTCGCGGTGTCGCCGCCGTAGCCCGACTCGATCGTCACGTCGAGCACGTCGCCGCGATCGATCATCTCGCTGCTGACCGTCGCGCCGGCCAAACGAGACAAGTCAATCGTCTGCGGATTGTCCATCTTGGCGGCCAGAAACTCGGCCGGCAGATTGTTTGGTTTATAGATGCGCCCGCCGCCGCAGCCAGTGACGGCCGCCGTCAGCGCGCATGTCCACAGCACGGCGCTGCACGCTCGTGGCAGTCGATCGATCGCCTTGATGTAGAATCCCGCCATGTACGGTTGCCGACCACCAGCCGAAGTGTGACAGAACGGAACTTGACGCGCGGGGAGTGAGCGCACCGTGTCGCCCCACCTAAAGCGTTAAACGTGGGGCGTGTAAGTACCAAGTGCCGGCAAGAGAGGTCAACAGCAGTTGACCGACAAAGGCAAGAAGATGCCACGCGGATGATTCCACCCGCGGCGCTTTGATGGCACACGCGCGACTTCAGGGCGCGCAGCTTAGCGGCATGGCGACAGCATGCGTTGCCGGCCGTTTTCAATTGACTAGCCTGTCGCTCGATCCGTGAAAACGGGGACAGGCACCGCCGCCATAGCTATCGTTGGGCCCTAACCACCGCGGTGCGGAGCAGTCCCCATTTTTCAAACTGCTAGCTGCCCGACTGCTTGTCGCGAGCAGCATGCACGATAAACGGAATCGACAGCGCCGCGGCGGTGATGCCGCCAATGATGACGACGTTCGACTTGGCCACGTCGCCCAGCGGCGTTTGACCGCGAACCAGGTCTTGCTGGGCGATGATCAAAGCAGAAGGTTGAGCCGCCGGAGGAGCGGTGTCTTCCACCCACAGACGGAAATTCCCGGCGCCTTCGCCAGAAACGACCTGATACATGCCGCCGCGTAGGCCCGTGACGGCAAACTTGCCGTCGCGGTCGGTGCTGGTTTGTAGTAGTTCAACGCCATTCTGGCGAATCGAGACCACCGTCGCGGCCTGGGCGTTGCCCTGAGCATCTAGCACCTGACCCGTGAGCATGCCACCGCGGCCTAGCGCGATGTCCTGCACGGTCACAGCCGGGCGTGTATTGGTCGGCGCTGCTTCGCCGCGGGTGGTGGTTTGTGCCGGACGGCTATTTGGTCCGGCGGCGTACGATGGCAGCACCATTCCCAAGCTGGCCAGGCCAACCATGCCGCGTGTGATCCAATGGCTTTTCATAGCGGTGCCCCTGTACTCATTTCCAAAGTCTTGTTTCGAAAGACGTCACTTACCCGGCTGTTGAAAAAAGGGGACAGGCACCACTTGCATTTGTTTCTAAAACAAGTTGCCGCGATGCGGAGCCAGTCCCCATTTTTCAACAGTCTTTGAGATGCTCAGGCCACGATTTGCGGGGCGCAAACTGTACTCCAGACATGTTCCACACGAAAAGGTCAATCGCCCCCGTAAACGTGTCCAGACTAATTTGCTCAAAGTTGAATGCTTAGCTGCCCGACGGGTTGTCGTTGGTCAACGAAATCGGCACGATCATGGCCGCGCCCAGTACGCCCGCCATCACCCACGGGGTGGCCTGCTGCCAGCGGGTCGGACCCATCTTGCCGCGCACGATGTTTTGCCCGGCTACGATCAAGGCGGCCCGCCGCGCTGCCGGAGGGGCCGCGTCCCTGGTCCACACTCGACAGACGCTGCAACCACCGGCTGCCAGAACTCGATACACGCCGCCGCGTAGCGAGCCGATTTCGAACCGGCCCTGTGCGTCGGCCTGCGTACTGCCGAGTTGCCGATCACCTTGCCAAATCGACACATCCGCCCCAGCGAAGCCGACGCCCTGGGCATCGACCACCTGGCCAGACAATTCGTTTTTGTCGCCGAGAGCCACGTCCACTACTGCCGTCGCTGCTAGCGGCGCCGGCGACTGACGCTCGCCAATACTTTGATTTGCCCGTGGCGCTTGAGCCCAAGCTTGCTGCGGCGCGACGTGGCCCAGGCCCGTCAGGCAGACCACAGCAATTTTCAGCCGCCAAGCGCTCTTCATGAAATCAACCAGAGATGTGAGTTATGTGTCGGCCGACAGCGCGTCGGGCATGTGTGCATGCCTGGGCGCACTTCCGGCGGACTCATTAGCTATCGGCCGAGTTGGTTAATGGACTCCAGAGAGAAACCGGCATAACCGGAGCTTTTTCCAGAATCGTCAAGGTTGTACGGCGTGTTGCCACGTTGCTATCGATTGCCAATCCGTGCCATGCGTTCGGGTGACTTCCAATTACGAAAGTGTGCTATCAATCGCTTTTCCACGCCCGGCAGACGACGCTCCAGCCGCTCACTCAATTGCCCAGGGGGAGTGCCACGTTGAATGTCGCCCAGAAATGCCACGAGCTCTTCATGCGCTTCGGTCGGTCCGTACAACATGAAATGCACCCAGGCCCAGGCGTAGCGATAGTCGACGCCAGTCATTTCCGACAGATCGCGCTTTTGCTCGAGCGCGGCCAGGTGCGGCGTCAGACCCAGCCGCAGATTCCAGCGCAGCTCGGCCAGGTGCGGATTGCCAAAAGCGCGCTGGTCGGCAGGGACTTCGAAGAACTCGGCCAGGCCCTCGTCGAGCCACAGCGGCACCATGGGCAACGACGCGTGCAGCAGACCGTGCGTTCCCTCATGGCGCACATCGGTTGCCAGTTCGTTGCTTTTGAACACGTACACGCGGCCGCGGCCTTTGCCTTTGACAAACAGGGCCCGGCGATAGGGCACTTCGGGAAAGCGCTCTTGCAGATAGCTGCGATAAGCGGCCTTGTCGCGAAACAGGAACAATTCGACCGGCTCGCGGGCCGGGCTAATCCCTAGCGTGCGCACCAGATCGTTTTGCACTCCGGCCATCTCGGTCAGCAGGTTTTCAACAGTCCCTAGCGGAAAATCGGCGTGACAGACAAACGGACCGGCCGAGCGTTCGTCCGTCCACCGGCGGCTTTGAGACGCCACAGGCGCTGCGGCGCTGGCGTGATACGCGCACCAGCAGAATGCGCAGGCCATCAGCAGTGCGTGTGGTGCGTTGCGCATCAAGCTGCCTTTTTCCACCGCAGCCAACCGCTTCTGCCCCGCACCTTGCTCAGGCGCACGCCGCCCACCACATTGCGACCGGCTGCCACCAGGGCCGGATTGCGACAGCAAAGATCAAAGGCCGTTTCGACGCCCATGCGCTCGGCCACCACGGCAAACGCCGGGCTCATCTGCGGCTTGCGCGTCCGCGTGCTGTGAGCATCGGTGCTAACGAAATGCACCAGCCCCTGGTCGAGCATCCAGGTCGAGAGCTTTTGCGCCGCGGCGCCAAAGCCGCCCGTCAAGCTGCCGGCGGTCACTTGCATCAAACATCCCGCGGCGACCAGCGGCCGCAACAGCGCCGGCTGCGACAGGATTCCGTGATTTCGTTCCGGATGCGACAGAATGCCAATCATACGCAGGCTCTGCAGTTCCACGATCAGTCGATCGAGCGGCACATACAATTCGTGCGGCAATTCGAGCAGCACGTGGCGGCGATGATCGCCCAGGCTGACCACATCGCCACGCTTCAAGCCTTCGAGCATCCCGGCTTCGATGCGCACGTCGGCGCCGGGCAGCACGCGCAGCGGCACCTGATGCTGATCGAGAAACATTTGCAAATGCAAGACGGCCGCGCGGATCTGCTCGCCCTGGTTATGAGCAAAACTGCCCAATTGGTGCGGCGTGGCCACGATGGTCGAGAAACCGTCAGACACGGCCATTCGGGCCATTGCCAGCGTTTCGTCCCAGTCCGCCGCGCCATCGTCAATTCCCGGCAGCAGATGGCAGTGAATATCGACAAAAGGCTCGCAGTCGTTCATAAGCCAATTCTTGCGTGTGGAGTTGGAATGCTGGCTGTGGGCTCGTCGCCGACGCGGCTTAAGCGACTTTGCGAGCGGTTTCGGCCGTGTAGAGCACCGGCCGTGCGGTTTCATGGTGCCGGCCCGCGGCGGGCTGTGTGCCGGCGGTCTCGGGAGCCACGCGCAAGGGTGGCGGCGTCAACGGTTTGCCCCAAGTGAATACCCAAGGGACGGAAAACTTGTGGTAACAGTGGTGGCACTTGAGCGGGACCAACAGGAAAGTTGAAAGTGCGGCCCGCCGCCAGCCCCTTACGTTGCGAACGTACGCCTTGTCCGACCAACACGCGCGGCATTTCATAACCGGCCTCGTTGAGTTTGTTCTGGCCAGTCGACCTGCGGCCGATGGGCTGTGTTTTGCTCTGTGGCCAATGGCACAGGGTCCGGGGTGCGAACGGTATCGATCCATGCAAAAATGGTCAAGGCGTGCTTGCCGCCGAGTCCGCCAGCGCACCGAGCAGTGACCGTGCAAATCAACAAACGATTTGTAATCCTTGGCGGCCGCAATAGTTACGCGCGATTGACGGTTCCGATCGCGGTATGGTACTTTGGGAGGTCTACTGCCGATGAACATTCTTCGGCCGCTCGCGCATCGTAATCGTGCGACCCGTCTGCTGAGTGACGGCTGCTGCAATTTCGGAACCTACAGACGGCATTGCCGCCGCCCTGCTTTGAGGCACGTACCAGAGTGAATTACGCCGCCGTCGGACCGATCGCGATTCATTTGCCCGCACGAGTCGAAACCAACGACCAGCTTGCGGCCGAGTTTCCCCAGTGGAACCTCGACCTGATCTACGAGAAGACGGGCATTCGCGAGCGCCACATCGCGGCCCCTGACGAGTGTGCGTCCGATCTCGGCGTGGCGGCGGCCGAAAAACTGTTCGCCGAGCATGAGATCGATCGCGATAGCATCGACTTTCTGTTGTTTTGCACGCAAACGCCCGATTACCCGCTGCCGACGACGGCCTGCCTGATGCAGCACAGGCTGGGTCTGCGGACCTCGGTCGGGGCGCTGGATTTCAATCTCGGCTGCTCGGGCTTCGTGTATGGTCTATCGCTGGCCGATGGCCTGATTCGCAGCGGCGCGGCCCGGCGAGTGCTATTGATCACCGCGGAAACCTATTCCAAGTACATTGCCAATCAGGATCGATCGCTGCGCACCATTTTTGGCGACGGCGCCGCAGCGACGCTGATCGAGGCGAGCGATACGCCATCGCTTTCGGCCTTTACGTTCGGCACCGACGGCAGCGCGGCGGATACGCTGCTGGTTAACACGGGCGGGGCGCGAACGGGCGAAGCCGCCATCAAGCCGCGCACCAAGTGGCGCTGGCCCAGTCGGCTCTACATGGATGGCCCGGGCATTATCACGCTGACCTTGGAAATCATTCCGCGGCTAGTGTCGCAGGTGCTCGACAACAGCGGCCTGCAGCGCAGCGATATTAACCTGTTCTTGATGCATCAGGCCACGTACAAGTTGCTGCAGGGCTTGCGCGAGCAGATGAACCTGGACGAGGCAAGCATGCCCACCGCGTTGCGCGATTGCGGCAACACGGTCTCTTCGACGATTCCGTTGCTCATGCACGAGCTGCGCAGTTCCGGGCGACTGCGACCGGGCACGCGGTCGATGCTCGCGGGTTTTGGCGTCGGTTTCTCTTGGGCCGGCTGCATCTGGACCGAGACCTGGGAAAACAAGGCCGCTAAAGCCGGCGAGCGGGCCGCGTAAACAGTCGTCGCTTAGAACTCCCCTGCCCTGCCAGCCACTTGAGCGGCTTTGTTTGGTTTGGGCGGCAGAAATGCATCCAGCAGGTGCTCTTCGTTGGCGCCAAGCTGTTCGCAGCGCTGGAAAAACGGCACAGAACGCTCGCGCTGGCCATCGAAGTAGAGTTCCATGCCCAGCACTAGCATCAAATCGCCGTCTTGTTCGTTGGCGTCGATGGCTTTGGCCAATGCTTCCAGGTGTGCCGTCTTAGCCACTTCGTGCCCGGCATAAAGCTGCTGTAGAAAAGGCTCGCTCTCTGTCCAATCGGCGCGCACTTGCAGCGCGCGGCGCAGTGCCTTGGCCGCGGTATCATATTTCGACATGGCGGCCAGCGCGAAGCCTTGCCGCAGTAGCGCCACGGGCATGTCGGGCGCCGTTTGCGCCGCTGTGCGATAGCGTTCGGCCGCCTCGCGATAACGCTGCGCCTTGAAGTGCGTGTCGCCGGCTTCCATGAACCGTCCCGCGCGGGCTTTTACTTCCGCGTTGGTTACCTTGACCTCAACGGGTCCACGCACGCGCGGCATGCGCGTCACAACGGGAGGATTGGTTGGCAAGTCGGGGCCGAGCATGTTGCGGGCCACTTGCGGGCCGAACATCGTCTCGGCAGGAATCACCAACGGCGGCAACACCCACGGGCCCGACCAATACGGATCGTACGGCCCGACGTAATACGGATCGGCGTACGGGGCGTACGGATATCCAGAACCGTAAAAGAAGTTGTACGTATTGCCGCATTGATAGTGCGAGCCGTGACGCCGGCCGTCCCAATGACCGCCGCCAGACTGCGGACGCCAGGCCTGATGCCCGTAGGCCGCGGAATCGCGAGGCTTGCTCTGTTCGCCGCTGGGAATGTGGTTGATGCCGCCGCCGTCGGCGCGATCACCGTTGCCAGTGCCGGTCTGGCCTGTGGCGCGCGGGCGGTGAAACTGCGCGCCCGCTCGTGGCGTGAACACGAACACCACCGAGTATGCTAAAGAAAAGGCAACCAAACACCGCATCGTGGCCCCTCCCGTGCGCCAGTCGCTTTTATGCCGCTAGCTGTATTATGTCGGAGCAAGGCGGAATTACAACGCGCCGGCGATCGCTGGCGCGCAAGGAGGAGATGGTGACGAGGCTAAGCTGTTGGTTCGTCGCCCATGCTGGCCTGGCCCAGCACGCGGCGCAGCGCGGTCAGGGCAATTTCGCCGAACTGACGTGGCGGCACTTGCCAGATCTGTGGGTTCATCAGCTCCACGCTCACATAAGCCTGATAGCCAATCTGTCGTAAATAGGCGATGATCGGCTCGATCTGAAAATCCCCTTCGCCCGGCAATATACGATCGCCGTCGCTGGCCAATTCGCGAACCGTGCCGGCCAGGTCGCAAAGCTGCACGTGGAACAAATTCGCCGGGGTCAGGTACGCGAGGTCTTCGGCTTTGCTGGGGCCCACGTAAAAGTGGAACAAGTCTAAACAAAGTCCCAGGTGCGGGCTGCCGAGCTGCGAAACCAGCGAGGCGGCCGTTTGCAGGTTGTTGGCCAGTGCCGCGCGACCTTGAAATTCCAAGGCCAGCCGCAGGCCGTGCTCCGCCGCCAGTCGGGCCGCGTCGGCAAGCGAAACTTGAATGCGGTCGAAGGTCTGCTGGTCGAGCGGCGGTGCGATGTCGCCGGCCACCACCATGGTCTCGATGCCCAACTGTTGGCAGATTCCCAGCCGCCGCGTAAAGCTGGCCCAATGCTCTTTGCGGTAATCGCCCTGGCTGGTCAGCAGCCCGCCCTGAAAGCTAACGACCGGGGCGGTCATTTCGTGTTTGGCGAGCAAAGCCAGCAAATCGCTCGTGGAATGACCTTCCAGGTAGGCGTCCAGTTTGCCCCACCACAATTCGATTGCCCGGCACTGCCCGGCCGCGTAGTCTTCGATGTCTTGCTCGAGCGACGAACCGAGCGAACAAACTTGGGCCAAGGCGGGTTTCATACGCGTATCGTGCGGCCGTTTTTTAGAGGTCTTTTTCCAACAGGCCGCGAATCTCCGCCGCGCAATCATCGGCCTTCACGCGCCACTGCCGCAGCGTGTCGCGTTCGCGAATCGTTACGGTCTGGTCGGTGAGGGTCTGGCCATCCACAGTGATGCAATAGGGCGTGCCCACTTCGTCCTGGCGGGCGTAACGGCGGCCGACGGCGCCTTTGGCGTCGTAGAACGAAACGAAGCTCTTTTTCAGGTCGCGGTAGATACGCTCGGCAACTTCCGGCATGCCGTCCTTATTAACCAGCGGGAACACGGCTGCTTTGATCGGCGCTAGCCTGGGGTGCAGCTTAAGGAACACGCGTTCGCGCGGCTTGCCGTTTTCGTCCGGCACGCTGTCCTCTTGATAGGCTTCGCACAAGAACGCCAAGGTAGCGCGATCGGCCCCGGCCGATGGCTCGATCACGTGCGGAATGTACCGTTCGCGCGTGATGTCGTCGAAGTAGCTCAGGTCTTTGCCGCTGCCGCGGTGCTTGGGCTTGCCGTCAGCATCGAGTTCGACTTTCAAGTCGGGCTTCGAGTGGGGATCAAGCTTGCCCTCCATGTGGCTGCGCAAGTCGAAGTCGCCACGGTGCGCGATGCCTTCGAGCTCGCCGTACTCGCCAGGGGGCAAGAACGGAAATGCATATTCAATGTCGGCCGTGCCACACGAATAGTGGCTCAGCTCCTCGGTATGATGCTCGCGAAGCTGCAACCGCTCGCCGGCCAGGCCCATGTCGTGATACCACTTGTAGCGGCGGTTGCGCCAGAATTGATACCAAGCCGGCGACGAAGCCGGATGGCAAAAGAACTCGATTTCCATCTGCTCGAACTCGCGCGAGCGAAAGGTGAAATTCCGCGGCGTGATTTCGTTGCGAAAACTCTTGCCGATCTGCGCGATGCCAAATGGGATTTTGACCCGCGAGCTGTCGAGCACGTTCTTGAAATTCACAAAGATGCCTTGAGCCGTCTCAGGACGCAGGAATGCCGCCCCCTCTTCGCCGCTGAGCGCGCCGACGTAGGTCTTGAACATCAGGTTGAATTCGCGCGGCTCGGTGAGCGTGCCCAGCTCCTTGGCGTCGGGGCCGAGCACCTGCGAAAAGTCCTGGACCGTGGTGAGCGACACCAGCGGGCCATCCCAGGCCAGTTCGGGCGCGTTCTTGGCCCGCAGGTTGTAAAACTTCAGTGCCTTCTGCTCGGTCTCGGCCAGTCCTTCGTCGCCGCCGACCTGCGAGGCGACAAAAATCTTTTTGCCCTTGGCCTCGACCCAGCGCCCGCGGACCTGGTCGTGGCGATAGCGTTTCTTCGACTCGCGGCAATCGACCATGAAGTCGTGGAACAGGTCGTAGTGGCCCGAGCACTTCCAGATCTGCGGATGCATGATGATCGTGGAATCGAGCCCCGTCATGTCAAAACTTTCGGGAGCGCCGGGGAGCGTGGCCAGGTCGTCGTGGCCGGTGACCATATCACGCCACCAGGCTTCCTTGACGTTCCGTTTGAGCTCGACGCCCAGGGGACCGTAGTCCCAAAAGCCGTTGAGACCGCCGTAGATTTCGCTCGATTGAAACAAGAAACCGCGGCGTTTGCAGAGCGAAACCAGCTTATCCATGTCCTTGAGCATGACCGGTCCTTGCGATAGCGATAGCGTGCCAAAAGCAAAATGTGAATTGAGCAGTTTACCCATAATGGGCAGTCGTGGTCTATGGGACCGGCGGAGCTAGCAAATTGCCGGGATTGACCTGCCAAGCGTAGCAGCCTATAAACCGCGCCCTGTAAATAGGGACCGGAGTCGCCGTATGTATGCCATTGCCGATGCCGTCGCGTTCCTACTCGCCATCACGCCAGCGCTTTGCGGCGGCGAAAGTCCGTCCAGTCGCGCCGACCAGATTATCGCCGAGTGGAAGAATGCCACGCGCGATGTAAAGTCGGTTCGAGGCAGTGTTGAGGTGATTCATTACGACGAGTCATTTAGGAGCATTAGCTACGGCCACGGCTCATTCGCCTACTTTCAACCACGCGATGGATTTTGGCAATTGTCGTCACAATACAAATCAGCGCGGGGCAGCAAAGTGGGGAGCTTTCGCGTGGAAGAATACTCGTCGACCCATTTTCAATGGAAGGGTCATTACGTTCGCGATATCGACGACGGAGGAAAGAGTTACTCGGAATGGCCAATTGTGGAAGGGCAAGGTTGGCTCTTCGACCATTTCTTAAAATGGTTTCAATCTGTCAGTTCAATCTCCCCGTTTCTGCCTGGCATGCCGAATAAAGCAGTCGTTGATACGTGGAAGATCGAAGTCAGCGACGAATCGGCTACGCACGTTTGGTTGCACGGCGTTCCGAAGACTGACGATGAGAAAAAGCACTACTCTAGTTGCGACCTGTACATAAAAAAGGATTCGCTTGCTCTGGAGGCCGTGCAATACACAATGCCTGGCGACAGAGAGCGTCGCGTATTCATGTTCAAAGAAGTCGAGCTTAACCCTGCCTCACAAGAAATGCCCGACTTGAGCGGCTACAAGTGCACCGACCCACTGCCAAAGGAGTACCAAGCTCGTCAACCGTCGCCCGAAGCGAGCAAGAGTGAATGACACCAGCATAAGGAATTCCGCAAGTGAGCGGCACGGCGCTAGCCGCCGGTTTTTCGGGGCGGCGTCAAACGCATGTACCGGTGGCTAGCGCCATTCCGCTCAGAACGAGTGGCAATCGACAGTCTCGACCGCGAGTCAGTTGGTAAATAAGCGGCAATTGAGCAAATGCAGGCGCGCCGCATGCACATACTTTTTCTTTCCCATTACTTTCCGCCGGAAGTCAACGCGCCAGCCTCGCGCACTTGGGAGCATTGCCGGCGCTGGGTGGCGGCCGGGCATGAAGTGACGGTCATCACGTGCGCCCCCAACTGCCCCAGCGGAGTTGTGTTTCCCGGCTACCGCAACGGCTGGCGGCAAGAAGAGACCTGCAAAGGCGTGCGCGTGGTGCGCGTCTGGACGCTGCTGGCCGCCAATCGCGGCTTTGCCAGGCGGACGCTCAACTATCTGAGCTACCTGGTCATGGCCACACTGTGCGCGGTGCGCATCAAGCAATTCGATGTTGTAGTGGCCACGTCGCCGCAGTTTTTTTGCGGCTGGGCCGGCGTGCTGGTCAGCCGTTTGCGCTGCCGACCGCTGGTGCTGGAGATTCGCGATTTGTGGCCCGACTCGATCCTGGCCGTCGGCGCGATGCGGCAGGGCCTCCTCACCCGACTGCTGACTTGGCTGGAAAAGCGGATGTATGCCGCGGCGGCGCACATCGTGACAGTTGGCGACGATTACCGCGCCGGTTTGCTGCAAAAAGGAGTGCCCGCCGAGCGGATTTCCGTGGTGACCAATGGTGTTGACCTAGCTAGCTTCGTGCGGCCTGAGAATATCGAAGCAATTCGCGCCCAGTGGAATCTCACGGGCCGCTTTGTCTGCGGGTACATCGGCACCGTCGGCATGGCCCATGGTCTGGAAGTGGTGCTCGAAGCTGCGGCCCTGGCCCAGCAGCAAGCGCCGGACGTGATGTTTCTGATTGTCGGCGACGGCGCGGCTCGCGAGAAGCTGGAAAGTGCCGCCGGAGAGCGCGGTTTGCAGAATGTGGTTTTTGCCGGACTGCTGGCGAAGGATCGCATGCCTGGGGTAATCTCCGCCTGCGATGCGTGCCTGGTGCATTTGCGTGGCGCGGAATTGTTTGGCACGGTGCTACCGTCCAAGCTGTTTGAGTTCTTGGCGCTCCAGGTGCCGGTGATCGTCGGCGTGCGCGGGCAAGCCGAGCGGATCGTCGCCGAGGCACAGGCCGGCGTGTCGATGACGCCGGATGATCCAAGTTCGCTGCTAACAGCGATCGAACAAATTCGCCAGCAGCCGGCCGGTGCATTTCGTGGGCGCGACTACGTTGCCAGGCACTTCGACCGCGATCGGCTCGCTCTAGAGATGCTGAAAATCGTTTTGCAACATGCCCATCGCCCGGCAGCAAGTCGGGGCGTGCCGACGCATGTGATTCAAATGCGAATTTCTGCCGACCAGGCAGTGGCCGAAGCCGAGCCTCAATCGCCCACGATCCGCCACTCGCCAGGAAGCAAGCGGGGCACCAGTGCAAATCGATTGACCTGAGCCGCAGTGTCGATGTCGGCTTGCAGGCCGAGCCTTTGCAAATTGCGGCCTCCTTGCGTATCGCGCAAAGCCGTAGCGAGCGCCGCGTCAATGGACGTCGATACAGCGCGATTGGCAACGGCTTCACGCCATGCCAATCGCGCAAGTCGCGCTTGATCGTTGATTTCCCACTCAAACTCGGCGGCCGTCGGCGGTAGCGCCTGCACCAACCGATCGACGATCGCTCCGGCTAGCAGCACGTCTTCCAAAGTGATCTGCCCGCACGTGCCCGCGCAAAGGACATCGATCTTTTCAGTCGACTTCAGTTTTTCGCAGACGCTTTCCAGGTTTGCGAAGGCCGCCAGCAAAACTTCGCTTGCCTGGGCGCAATGCTGCATGGCCGCCGTGCCATTGGTCGTAGTGAAAACCACGGTTTTGCCGCCGACCGAAGCGGGCGTGTAATCGGTGGGCGAATTGCCCAGATCAAAACCCTCGATCCGCACGCCGCCTCGCTCGCCCCCCAAAATTGCTTTGCCAGGGGCATAACTCGCGGCCTTCTGCCGGGCTTCCTCAACCGTCAGGCAAGGCAAAACCTCGCGCGCTCCGGCGGCCAGTGCGTGGGTGATCGTGGTGGTGGCTCGCAGCACGTCAATCACGACGCAGGTGCTGCCGGCTAGTTCTTCCGGCGCGACGAGTTGCGGCAGCAGATGAACATGAAGCAGCATAAGGGAGCGCGGAACTCGGAACTCGGAGTGCGGAACTACGAAGAACGGGGAAACCAACAAGCGAATGATACGTGGAACTTGCGGCGCGCGGAAGGGCGTGGAGTTTTTCATGTCTAGGACAAGGCGTAACAGCAACTGGCCTCAATTTGCCGGTCGTCGCACGCTACAATGCCTCGATGGCGAATCCTTTGGCTGACTTTCTGGAAAAACTGCTCTCCGCCGGGCAACTCGTGCGCGTGGGGGTCGAAGTTGATCCCCATTTGGAAGCCGCCGAGTTGACTCGCCGAATCGCGGCCGAGCGCGGACCGGCGCTTTTGCTCGATCGCCTCAGCGGGCAAAAAACGCCGCTCGTGACCAATTTACTGGGCACGCCCGCGCGGCTCTGTCTGGCGTTAGGGATCGACCGGCTCGACGAGCTTGCCGCGCGGCTCGATACGCTGACGCAAAACGCCGCACAGAATTGGCTGCAGCGTTTGCGCGCGACCAGTGAACCGCCAGCGTCCGAGCGATTTCAGCCCCGGGTGGTCAAGTCGGGATCGTGTCAGCAAGTGGTGCGGCTAGGCCGCGACGTTCAGCTTGGCGAACTACCCGCGCTAAAGGCTTGGCCTGGGGAATCGTTTCCCACGTTGTCGGCCGTTCAGGCGATTTCTACAAATCCCGGCAGCAAAGTGCGCTCGGTCAGCTTATGCAGGCTGCATGTCGTCGGTGAACAGCGTCTGGCGATCATCGATGACGGAGCAACAGGCCTCGCGCGCGATGCGGCCGAAGCACAGCGCCTCGGCGAGCGACTCCCCGTCGCCTTGGTACTAGGGGGCGATCCGACGGCGCTGCTGGCCGCGGCAATTCCACTGCGGCTTGATGTCGACGGTTTGCTGCTGTGCGGACTACTGCGCGACAAACCGCTGGAACTGGTCAAAGCACGCTCGCAACCGCTGGAGGTGCCGGCCGATGCCGATTTGATCATCGAAGGGTTTATCGAACCCGAGCCGATGCAAGCTCCGCCTGCGACCGGCGTAGTGTCGACCCTTCGCAATGCACCTGTCGTGGCGACGCCTGATGCGCTCGTCGCCGCGGGCCTGACCAATAGCTATTACCGCCGCGAGCAGTCGGCCCTGAACGTTCAGGTGACGGCCATCACGCAGCGAACCAACCCGATCCTGCCGGCGATCGTCTACGGCCTGCCTGACGGCGAACTGGCGACTCTGCAGTTGGCCATCGAGCGCATGCTGTTTCCGATCGTTCGCGCGGCGATCCCGGAACTGGTCGACTGCGCGCTCCCCTGCATTGGCGGCTTGCACAGCTTTGCTGTACTCTCGATTGAGAAGAGTTCGGCTTATGAGGCCCGCAAAGTCGCCAGCGCCGCCTGGGGGCTCGACCTGACTTCACTGACCAAAGTCGTGGTGATCGTGGATGCTGAGGTCGATGTGCATGACGCGCGACAGGTGTTGGCCGAGATTGGCGCCAATGTCCATCCGGCGCGCGACATTTTCTTTCATCAGGGCCCTGGCGATCCTTGCGACCATGCCGCGCCGACGGTCGGCTTGGGCGAAGCAGTGGGCATTGATGCTACTCGAAAACTCGCCGGCGAACATCCGGCTGACTGGCCGGCACGCCTGGCAACCGATGCGGACATTGCCCAGCGTGTCGCGCAGCGCTGGAGCGAGTATGGCATTACGCAGGGGCGCGAGCCGCGCTGACGTGCTGTGCCACATTCAATCGGCCGCTCCAAATGCAACAGCCGTCACAATCGCTACCTGTCGCGGCGAAGCAATTAATGCCTGCATATATTGCTTTGCTCCGCTCGACGGCACAAGGTACGTTTCCCGCAAGCGATCGTGAGGCGTCGCGGCTGGACGTGCAAACAACGGAACTGTTGATCACGTGGCGTAGACATGCCCAAACAAGTCACCACGGACGCCGATTTCTTCGCGCTGGTGCATCACGTGCTCGAGGCCCATAGCCGGGAGCACGAAGGCAACCGCCGCGACAGTCGCCGTCAACCGTATCCGCGTCTGCAATACATCGCCTCGCTGGGTGAAGTGCGGCTCCCCGTCGCTGAGGATTTTGAGCAGATTCTCTGTCACGATCTATCCCCCACGGGCTTCTCGTTTTTGGCACCGCAGCCCCCCAGCTCCGAGCGGCTGGTGGTTGCCTTGGGCGATGTGCCCTATATTTACGTCACCGCGGCCGTGGTGCATCAGCATCGCCTCGAATTGCAGGGAGAAACGCGGCATCTCGTAGGCTGCCGTTTTATTTCCCGCTTGAACCTGCCCAGCGGCGGGCCGTTGGCCGAGGCGAATTCGCCTGGCGCTTGACATTCTGGCCTGGCGGGGAGATGGTGAAGTGTTGGGGCTACGCGCGTCTTGACCACCAGCGAGATTGCCATGCGGCATCGTTTCGCCCATTGCTCGGTCCTGCAGAGCATACGAATTAATACGCTGCTCGGTTTATTGGCCGCGGGCATAGTCTGGCATTGCACCGCGGCGACGGTCGTTTGGGCTCAGGCAAAATCGCCCGCCGGCGAAACCGATTCGGCAAAGTGGCCGTTGGAAGAGATCAAACTAAAAAACGGCAACACCTACTTGGGACTGGTCGAATCCGAAGAAGTCGGTTCCGTGGAGTTTGTCGAGGTGCGCCGTGCGGCGGGCAAACCGGTCAATCTGGTAATTCGCCAAATCGATCGTATGGACATCAATTCCTGGCAGCGGCTTGATCCCAAAGAGCGACGCGTGCTCTCCGAGCGTGTCGATCGCATCAAGAATCGGGCCGTGATTGAGGCCCGGCGGATGAAGGAGTCGTACCTCGTCCCCATTCGCCGCAACGGCACGTTCTTTTGGCAATATGACGGCAGTTGGTTTTCGCTGGAAAGCACCGCCGATCAGGATACTACGTCACGAGCAATCGTCCGGCTGGAGCAGGTCTTTACCGCGTACCGGCAAATGCTGCCGCCCAGGCTGCAATCGTCTAAGCGGTTGCAGGTTTTGTTGTTTGGTGATTCGAATCAATATCGCGCCCACTTGCGTACGTTAGGGTTGGACATCACGAACCCTGCGGTGTTTGCCGCGAATCTGAATCTGATCGTCGCCGGTAGCGATACCGAGCGGTTTCGCGACGAGTTGGCAAAAGTCCGTCGGCAGCATAATCGCGTAATCGACGATCTAGACGAGCAAATTGCCGCAGGCCCCAAACGACGTAAAACGCTGCGCGAGCAACTCAAGGCCGGCGGTTTTCCGGAGGATCAGATTCAGACCGTGCTGCTGGCCGAGCAAAAGAAGTGGGAGGCGCTCAAAGCCGATTATCAAAAGAAAATCAAAGCGCTAGATCGTATCAACGCGGCGCGCTTCAACGAAGTGGCCGGACAGATGCTGGTCCGGCTATTCCACGAGGCCTTTCACGCCTACCTGGAAAACTACAATTATCCGCGGGGCGAATTCAATGTTCCCCGCTGGCTCAACGAAGGCCTGGCCCAAACCTTCGAGGGGGGAATGTTGGAGGCCGACTCATTGCGTGTCGACGCGCCCAACGCGCGGGCGCTCGTACAACTGCAAAACGATTTACGCGGCCCGGCGCCTTTGCCGCTCTCCGAAGTTCTCACCTCCAGCGCGGCCACGTTTCTGGCCGATCACCGTGGTGGCAACACCGCTTCGGCCCGGCTGTATTTGTACTCTTGGGGGCTCGCGCATTACCTGACCTTCGAGCAGTCGATCTTAGGAAGCGCGAAATTCGAAGAGTATCTCGCGGCGTCCAATTCCGACACCGACCCGGTCGAGCGCTTCGAGCAGCTTGTGGGGCAGCCGCTTTCCGACTTCGAAAAGAAATGGCGTGCGGCGATGCTCGCCTTGCCCGCGCGGACGATCGCAACCGCGGCCCTGGGCCGCTAATTGGTTGCTGATAGAGCGGCCGCGGCTCAGACGGCCCCGATTTTGGCCTTACTTTCTGCATGGGCCAAGTTAAACTGCCCGTGCGCTTGCGGTTACGTTTACAGGGCGTAAAGCCGTAATCGCCAGGTTTTTTGGGCAGGTAATGGGCGGATGGTCGTCGACAAGTCGGAACAGCGCGTGCGGCGGATGTTTGGCGAGATCGCCGGTCGCTACGACTTTCTCAATCATTTGCTCTCGCTCGGGGTCGACCACTACTGGCGCTGGCGCACCGTGCGCAAGGCCCCACCCGCCGGCGGCGGCCCGATCCTGGACTTGTGTACCGGCACCGGCGATCTGGCCCTGGCCTACACGCGCGCTGCGGGCCAAGGCACGTCGGTCGTGGCCGCCGACTTTTGTCATCCGATGTTGACCATCGGCCATCAGAAAGCGCTGCGGGCGCAGCTCGACGACCGCGTGACGTTTGTCGAAGCGGATGCGCAGAATCTTCCCTTCCCTGACGATTACTTTCAGATCGTCTCGGTGGCGTTCGGGTTGCGGAACGTGACGGATACCGACCGCGGACTGCGCGAAATGACGCGCGTTTGTAAAACCGGCGGGCGCGTGGCCGTGCTGGAGTTTTCCATGCCGCGCTGGCAGCCGTTCAAGGCCGTTTATGGCTGGTACTTCCGGAATGTGCTGCCGCGAATTGGCCAGGCTTTGGCGCGCAATCGGCAGGATGCTTACAATTACCTGCCTGAAAGCGTCGGCGAGTTTCCCTCGGGCGAGGCTCTGGCCGAGCGGATGCGCGCGGCCGGCATGCGTGAGGTTCGCTTCTATCCGCTCACTATGGGTGTGGCCACGTTGTACGTGGGGCAGAAATGAAGCCAAGCAATATAGTCGTCGCGATCACCGGGGCCAGCGGAGCGGCGTATGCCGTGCGCCTGGTGGATGTCTTATTGGCAGCCGGCCACGACGTGCATCTGTCGATCAGCCCCTCGGCGGCACTCGTGCTTCAGCACGAACTTGAGCTGAAAGTCGATCTGGATCGCTTCGACCCGGCGGCGCTGCTGCGTGGCGCCAACGCGTCAGCGAAGTCAGACGCCGCGCTAGGCAAGCTTGTGTATCACAACTATCAGAATCTCATGGCGCCGATCGCTAGTGGTTCGTTTTTGACGATGGGCATGGTCATTTGCCCCTGCTCGGGCAGTACACTGGGCGCGGTGGTGCATGGCACCGGCGATAGCCTGATTCATCGCGCCGCCCAGGTTCACCTGAAAGAACGCCGCAAGCTGGTGGTCGTGCCGCGCGAGACGCCGCTGTCGATTGTGCAGCTCGACAACATGAAACGCGCGGCCGAGGCCGGCGCGGTCGTGTTGCCAGCGATGCCGGGGTTCTATCACGGTGCAACCTCGATCGCCGATCTGGTCGACTTTATCGTGGCCCGTATCTGCGATCAGCTTGGCGTTGCCAACTCCCTGATTCACCGCTGGGGAGAATGAGCCGTGCAACAAGACAACACAACTGCCTCGACCTCCGAGAAACGTCCAGATCAAGGCAACGGTTCTGGCATCGTGATCGGCCATCCGATTTACGTTGCTCCCGGCGCTTGGCGGCGGCTGGTCCATATCCTGGAGATGATTCGTTTCAGCCATACGCTCTTCGCGCTGCCGTTCGCATTGCTTTCGGCGGTGATGGCCTGGACGCTTTCGGCAAGGCAACAGCCGCCGCAAGTTTGGCGCTGGCGCGAACTGGTGGGCATTTTGCTCTGCATGGTCGCGGCCCGTAGCGCGGCGATGGCTTCTTTCCAGCACATTGGGATCCTAAGCTTAGAATTCCACGTGGACAAGTTGTCG